>Ga0272441_10001299_pt1 | contig 53403 bp, 45 predicted proteins | sample SSMProp6N_FD_193582 | JGI IMG/M metagenome (GOLD analysis project Ga0272441, IMG submission 193582) | Marine sediment archaeal communities from Little Sippewissett salt marsh, Falmouth, MA, United States - SSM-Prop-6N | ecosystem: Environmental > Aquatic > Marine > Wetlands > Sediment ...
GACGGGATGGGCGATGACTACGACGAGGAGCCAACCACGCCGAACCCGCGGATCGACCTTTCGCTCGACAAGTCGGTCGACAACGGCTCCCCCGACGTCGGCCAGAATGTGACCTTCACTGTTGTTGTCGCGAACGCCACCGGCTTCTCCGACGCGACCGGCGTCGAGGTCTCCGACCTCCTGCCTTCCGGCTACAGTTACGTCTCCCACGCCGGCGGTACGTACAACAACTCTACCGGCGTTTGGGACATCGGCGGGCTCGCAGCCGGTGCCGACACTGCCTTGCAGATCACCGCAACGGTGAACGCGTCGGGAAGCTACCACAACTACGCGCAGGTCTCTGACGCAGATCAGCCCGACGTCGACTCTGCGCCGGCAAATGGACCGCAGAACCCGACAGAAGATGACGATGACATCGCATCGACTACGCCGATTCCGGTGGCCGATGTGGACATCGACAAGCAAGCGCCGGCGACGGTACTCTCCGGCCAGCAGATCACATACACGCTTGTGATCACAAGCAACGGTCCCAGCCCTGCCACGAATGTTCGAGTCACGGACAGCCTGCCCTCCGGCCTCTCGAACCCCACCTACGCGATCACCGCGGGAGGTTCCGGATCGGGCATCTGGGTCGGCTCGCTCGACCTCGGCACGATGGCCAACGGCGCTTCGATCATCCTAGAGATCACCGCTGATGTCGCACCCGGACTCTCCGGCACGCTGACCAACACCGCCTGTGTCGACGCTACAGAAGACGATCCCGATAGCGGTGATTGCGACACCACGACAACGCAAGTTGAGACTCCCGGACTCTCCATCGTCAAGACGGGCCCAAGCTACGTGCTGGTCGGGGAGACCATCGTCTATGAGATCACCGTAACCAATACCGGAGCTGTCACCCTTCACAACGTCGTCGTGAACGATGCTCTGCTAGGACTGGTCAACGTACCTCTTGGAGACTTGGCTCCTTCGCAAAGCATCACCCTAAGCCCGGCTCCAACGTATGGGCCGACAACCGAAGGCGACATGCCGCGTCTCGACAACACCGCCACGGCTGACAGCGACGAAACCGATCCTACAAGCGACAGCCACTCGGTCATCGTTAGGATACCGCTCGCCGACCTTGTCGTGGAGAAGATCGTCGACGACCCACTCAGCTATGAGGGCAGCGTTGTGACGTTCACGATCAGGGTCACAAACACCGGTCCGGACTCGACAACAGGTGTCGTGCTCAAGGATGCCCTTCCGCTGGGGCTCCAGTATGTGTACGACACAGGAGGCGGAGACTACAGCGAAGTGACCAATCAGTGGACAATCGGATCGTTGCCCGTTGGTTCCTCCGTATCACTAGGCCTATCGGCCCTCGTCGAGGACGGCACACTGGGCACGACAATCACCAATACGGCAATAATCGTCGAGTCCGACATCGAGGATCCCGACGAATCGAACAACGAGGCTTCAGCTGATGTAGCCATCGTCGCCGCGGATCTTGCGGTCGTGAAGACGGTAGACACCCCCAGACCGCTTGAGCGCGAGGAGATCACGTGGACGATCACCGTGTTGAACAACGGACCCGATGACGCTACCGGTGTCGTGATCTCCGACATCCTTCCGGATGGGCTGACATACATCGCGGATGATGGCGCCGGAAGCTACAACGCAATCTCGGGAGACTGGGTGATCGGACTGTTGCCACTCGCTGGATCCCGCACGCTGCGCATCACGGCAGAGACGAACGAGGGCACTGCGGGACAGACAATCGTCAATACTGCCTCGATCGATGAGTCGGATCTTCCCGATCCGAACATCGGCAATGACGAAGACACAGCGGAAATCGTCGTTCGCAGCCCCACTGTTGCTGGCGCCGGTGCAGCCGAGTGCGAAGGTCGAGTGATCATCAATGAAGTCGCGTGGGCTGGTACGGCGGCCAGCGTAGACGATGAGTGGATCGAACTCCGCAACATCGGTTCTGAGGCCGTCGATCTGACGGGGTGGGTGCTGCGCTGGCGCGAGAGGAGACCCGTATCGTCCGAAGGCTTCCGGTGGAAGGTCGTCCCGCTGTCGGGCATTCTGGCACCAAGCGCAGTGTCTGCCTGCCAACTTGCCGATCGGGATCCTGTTCCGTCGATCGAGTTCATCCGCCGCGAGGATGGTCGCTCCTGGCTTGTCGTGGCACGGCCTGTCGCGCTCGATGAGAGCTACTTGATCCTTGAGAGGCAGGACGATCTTACAATCCGAAACATCGATGCAGACGTCATCTATGACGATCTCGGATCGTACGAGATGCAACTCTCGGACGCAGGCGACATGATCGAGTTGATCAACGCAGAAGGGGAACTCATCGACACCGCCAATGCGTTCGAGTCGGCAACCGGCAACTGGCCCGCCGGCAACGCGGTCACATTCGCAACGATGGAGCGGGTCGATCCGCTCGGACCCGATGAGCCAGAGAACTGGCATACGAACTTGGGGATTGTCACTCGAGGCGTTGATGCCAACGGGCGCCCGTTGATTGCTACCAGCGATGTGATCAACTCGCAGACGCTCGAGGAGATGAAGTTGTTCGCAGATCTCCAACCCACGGTCGTGATGAGCGGAGAGCCGGTGGAGATCCTGCTCGACTTGCCGCGTAGCGAACGTCGGCAAGCTGGCTGGCCATGGATCCGCGTCAGCCAGCCCCCAGCGTCCGCATCGAGCGAGATTGGAGGTGCCGGTGGAGGAATCGAACGCCTCTTCTCGTTCACCAGCCGGTACAATGACAGTGGTCTGTATGTCCTCGGAATCGGCACAGCCGGACTGCCCCAGACCGACTACCTTGTCTGGGTGGTCTACGGCGAAGGGGAGACTGTTCTTGTCCCGATTCGCGTGCGCTAGCTCAGAGATACGGGCAGGGCAAGGGTCTCGCCCGACCACGTGAAGACCCTTGCCCTGCTTCGGTTGTTCACCTGATCCGGCTCCCGTATGATTCGATCGTTATGCCCACTGACCCAGATCGTTCGATCCAGACGCTAACACGAGAGTTCTTGCAGCAAGGGATCATTGCCGGTGCTCGTCGTGTGATCGCACATCGAGACCATCTGAATCGGATCAATGTCTTCCCGGTCCCTGACCGAGACACGGGGACCAATCTCGCCCTCACGATGAACGCCATCGTGCGTGGATTGAGACAGCCACTCCCCTCACTTGCCGCAGTAGGCTCTTCCGTCGCGACAAGCGCGCTGACCGGCGCGCAGGGCAATTCCGGCGTCATCGTCGCCCAGTTCTTCCAAGGGTTGCGAGAGGGGCTCAGCGATTCGGCCGCGGCGCTGTCTGTGCAGCGTTTCACTGCCGCACTCCGGAAGGCCTCTGCACGTGCGAGAGAGGCACTTGCTCAGCCTCGCGAAGGCACGATCCTCACCGTCATCTCCGATGTTGCAGAGCACCTCTCCCGACGTGCAGATCACGTATCGGATTTCCGGACCTTGTTGGACGAGGGATTGCGCGTTGCGAGGCGATCCCTTGCAGAGACCAAGACCCGGCTTTCCGTGCTGGCACAGGCAGGCGTCGTGGATGCCGGGGCACTCGGTTTCGTTCACTTTCTCGAAGGCGTGCGAGATTTCCTCCATCATGGCGTGGAGGAGGAGCTCGCTTTGCCGCCCGAAGATGACCTGCCCGCCTCATCCGTCCCCGTCGCGCAGCATCTTGGCTTTCGCTACTGCGTAGAAGCCGTGATCCACGGCGAGTGTCTGCCTCAGCACGAGATCATCGAGCGCCTGACGATGTTCGGAGACTCGGTCGTCGCCGCCGGAACCGACACCGACATCCATGCCCATGTGCACAGCAACGCTCCTGCCTACGTATTGGAAGCGCTGACGGATTTTGGGGAACTGCGCCACACCAAAGTTGAGGACATGCTCGCTGCATTGGCCACTGCACCAACGGTCGTATCACGACACGGGATCGCCCTTGTGACCGATTCAGCTTGTGACCTTCCAATCGAAATGCTCACCGAACGCCAGATCCACGTCATCCCCGTACGACTGACATTCGGTGATGAGGTCCTGCTCGACCGCGTCGAGATCACACCCAAGACATTCTATGAACGTTTGGCGACATCCTCGATGCTCCCGACGACATCTCAACCTCGTCCCATTGATTTCCTCACGCTGTACAAGCACCTGGCGCAAAGCCATGAGGGGATCGTATCGGTCCATCTGTCCGCCGATGTCTCAGGAACGCTCCAGTGCGCCCAGCACGCGGCTCGACAGATCGGCGAAGAATGCAGCATACCCATTGAGGTCATCGATTGTCGATCCGCGTCCGCGGCAGAGGGCTTGACTGTCTGGGCAACGTCACGGGCGATAGAGGCAGGCTGCTCCCTTGAGGATTGCGCCGCAATCGGCCGACAAATCGCGGCGAACACACATGTCTTCGTGTTCGTCCCAACTGTCGAGTATTTCGTCCGTGGAGGACGCCTCACACCACTTGAGGGACGGATCGCGAAGCTACTGCATCTCTGCCCGATCCTCACCGTAGACAACGGCAAAGTTGTCCCTGCAGCCAAAGCGTTCGGCCAGCGTTGGGCACAGCGACGTATCCTCCGCGAGGTTCTGCAACTCGCGCAAGGAATGGAACAACCCGCGTTCGTCATCAGCCATTCGGCCGCCCCAGATTTGGCCGAAGCGTATCGGACAGAGCTTCTTCTCAAGGCACGTGATGCGCACGTTTGGATCACGGATACGACGCCGGCCATCGGAAGCCATGCAGGACCGGGAGGGGCTGCAATCGCTGTAGTCGATGCAGCGATCGTCGATCGACAGATCAAGGAGGCCCTGCGATGATCGCACTCTGTGCCCTTCTCCTTCTCTCGTACCTGTTGGGTGCGTTTCCTTCAGCAATCATCGTCGCCCGCATGCTCAAGGGGATCGATATCCGCAAGCACGGAAGCGGAAACGCCGGGGCGACAAACGCCTGGCGGGTTCTCGGTTGGAAGGGCGGGCTACCGGTTGCGCTCATCGATGTTGCCAAGGGCGCTGCCGCTTCTGCAGCCATTGTTCGGATTCCGCTTGGCACACTTCCGCTGCATCTCGACACCGTCGCCATCCTCTGTGGACTCGCAGCCGTACTGGGGCACGTCTTCCCGGTCTACACACGTTTTCGAGGTGGCAAGGGTGTGGCCACAGCAGGTGGGATGCTACTGGCGACCGCACCGATCCCTGTCGCCTGTGCGTTGGGCGTGTTTCTGCTTGCGCTCTTCCTGTTCGGCAGAGTGTCGCTTGGGTCGATCCTTGCAGCATGGACGATCCCCATCTCTGCGCTGCTGCTCAATCGGTTCTCGGGCGCAGGCTATCCGGCGCTGCTCATTGGGCTGACCGTCGGCCTGGCGTTGTTCATACTCTACACACATCGCTCCAACATCGTCCGGCTCTTGCACGGAGAAGAGCATGCGTTCTCCAAGCTTCAGCTTTGGAAACGCATCCTACATCGCTAGATCACGCGATCTGAAAACGAAATCCCCGTGCTGTACTGCGTTGGACGCTCCTCCGGACGGATGCTACAATCGGGCCGGATTCTTGGCAAGGAGATGAGATGGAAAAGAAGCCGCTGCGAGAGATGAGAAATCGCAATCTCCGCAACATTGCATTTATAACGATCGTCGTAATCCTCGGTTTGATCCTTCTCCAGTCCTGGTTTGGTCGGGATAGTGGGCAAAACGAGGTCAGTTGGAGTTTGTTCCGCAACTTCGTAGAGACCGGGCAGGTGGCCCAGGCCACCGTGAAGGATGGCATTGCCCGAGCGGTTCTTGTCGACGGAAGCGCACTTGCTGCACAGCTTCCCAAGGATGTCACGCTATACTCATCGCTGCTCGATGAGAACGTCCCCGATGTCACGTACGAACCCGATTCAAGCGGCAGCATCCTGATGTCGATCTTCATCTCTCTGTTGCCAATCGTTCTCCTTATCGCCGTATGGGTGTACATCATGAGACGAACCCAAACCGGTGGCGGCGCATTATCCTTTGGCCAATCCAAGGCCAAACTTGTGCGTCCGGACTCGACCGAAGTCACGTTCGCCGATGTCGCGGGCAATGTCGAGGTCAAAGAAGAGGTTCAAGAGATCGTCGAATTCCTGAGGGATCAGAAGCGGTTCGTCAAGCTCGGCGCAGAGATACCCAAGGGGATCCTGCTCGTCGGCGCACCAGGAACGGGCAAGACATTGCTTGCCAAGGCGATCGCAGGTGAAGCAAAGGTCCCGTTCTTCTCGATCAGCGGATCGGATTTCGTCGAGATGTTCGTAGGGGTCGGCGCAGCTCGTGTTCGGGACATGTTCGAGAAGGCCAAGGCAAGTGCTCCCTGCATCATCTTCATTGACGAAATCGATGCCGTAGGGCGAAAGCGCGGCGCGGGGCTCGGCGGAGGACATGACGAGCGGGAGCAGACACTCAACCAGCTACTCGCCGAGATGGACGGATTTCAACCGAACAAGGGGATCATTCTGCTCGCTGCGACAAACCGCCCAGATGTGCTCGATCCGGCGCTGCTCCGCCCCGGACGCTTTGATCGCAGTGTCCAGGTTCCGTATCCGGCACAGAAGGATCGAATCGAGATCCTCAAGGTTCATCTGCGAACGCGGAAGGTCAGCGACGATGTGGATCCGGAGATTCTCGCCCGAAAGACCCCCGGGTTCGTCGGCGCCGATCTACGGAATCTCTGCAACGAAGCCGCGCTGCTTGCAGCGAGGCAGAACAAGGACCTGGTTGAGATGGTCGACTTCGAAGAGGCAACAGATCGCCTACTCCTCGGCCTCCGTCAACGCAGCGTGACCCCCACAGAGAAGGAGCGCGAGGTCACAGCGTACCACGAAGGCGGGCACACACTCCTCGGGCACCTGCTGAAGTCGGATAGCTCCGTGGTCCACAAGGTATCGATTCTTCCACGCTCGCATGGTTCGATGGGGGTCACTCAGACGTTGCCGCTTCAAGAACGGTGGATGCCTTCTGAATCGGAATTCCGGGCCGTGCTCGTCGGTACCCTCGGCGGACGCGCCGCCGAAGAAGTGGTCTTCGACGAGTTCACCGCAGGGTCGGCGGACGACCTCAAGAAGGCAACGAGGCTTGCCACGAAGATGGTCATCGAATGGGGGATGAGCGAAGAGCTTGGACCGATCAACCTTGGCCGCGAGCGCACAGACGTGTTCCTCGGGGAAGACATCATCAAGAGCAACGAGCATTCTGAGGAGATCTCGACCATCGCCGATCGGGAGATCCGGCGTTTGCTCACCGCAGCGTACGATCGGGCAAAAAGCCTGCTAACCGAGCATCGTGAAGCGCTCGATCAACTCGCCCAAGAAATACTGAAACGGGAGGAGATCGCTGGCGACGAACTGACGGAGCTGTTGAACCGTCTTGCCCCCTCGCCGGTCACAGGATAATGAATGCATACAGCGTCACGCCTGAGCAGATAAGAGCGTCGCTTGCGTCGGTCATCGAGCCAGGATTCGGGGTCAATATCGTGGATCTCGGTCTTGTGTATGCGATCCACGCAACGGAGGACCGGATCGATATTGATCTGACACTCCCGCGGCCCGACTCTCCACTGGTGGCTTCCATCGCAGCCGATGTGGAGCAAACCGTGCGCGCCGCGTTCGAGGACGTCGAGACCGTCGAAGTAAGCCTGATCTGGGATCCTCCTTGGTCCTTCGATCGTTTGACCGACAAGGGCAAGGAAGCTCTCGGTCTCGAGCGCTAGATTCGGTCGTCATCCGAATGCCTTGCGGATCCGCTGCGATGGATCCGATCGCGTCGACCTACGCGCGGTTTCGTAGGCCGACGACTGCTGCCCAAAGCGGTGTGCATCGGACATATGTCGCGTAGAACACGACACCAGCAGTCACCGGCCCGAATACAACCATCGCAACAGACAGGTTGCCGACAAGCTGTCGGATACCCCATGTGACCATGAACAATGCCCCGCACCCGATCGCCAAGACACCGAGCTTCCCTATCGGCATCTTCACCCGCGGGAGAAGATACCATCCGAGAATTGTCGCGTTCGCAACACCCGAGATCGCTGTTGCCAAGGCCAATCCTGCTTCCCTCATCGACGACACGAGGAGCACGTCAAGCACCACGTTGACACCTACTGCAACCGCAGCGGCGATCAGTGGAATGCGTGTGCGCTTCAGCGCATAGGCTGCCCGCGAGAACAGATACACCAATCCATACGGGAATAGCCCGATCACGTACAATGACAGAACCCGGGTAGTTCGAACCGTGTCATCCGCAGAGAAAGATCCGTGTTCGAATAACAGCCGAACCACATCGCCACCGATTGCGAGCAGCCCGGTCATCGCCGGCCACAAGACAAGCGCACTAAGCATGATCCCATCCGTCAGATGGGCGGAGAACAGGCGTGCATCCTTCTGTGCACGGGCCTCGGAGAGCCTAGGCAGTAGCGCCGTAGCCACGCTGACGGCGAACACGCCGAGCGGTAGCTGGAACAAGCGCATTCCGTACTGGAGCGACGCGATCCCTCCATCTCCAAGGTAGGATGCAAGCTTGTTGTCTACCAACAGGTTCACCTGGGTGACGGCAAGCGTCAGCAATGCAGGAATCATCAGGCGAGCAAGCCGCAGTATCTCTGGATGAATCGGCCAGATAGCCGGTCGAAACCGAAAACCGATGCGGCCGAGCGCTGGAACCTGAGCGAGGAGCTGTGCACTTCCTCCTAGAAGCACTCCGAAGGCCAAGCCGTAGATCGGCTGCCGAGGAAACTGTGGGGCAAAGGCGAAGACTCCGACAATCATGCCAACATTGAACCAGACTGGGGCCAGTGATGCAGCGAAGAACCGCCGGTGCGAGTTGAGGATCCCCATAAACACCGCCGCCAATCCAACCAAGGCAATAAACGGAACGACAATCCGAGTCAACCGTATCGTCAGTGCCAGTTTCTCGGGGGCGAATCCACTTGCGAGAAACGGGACGTAGGCGGGAGCAAGCCAGATCCCGAGTCCTACAATCGCCATGAACAGCAGCAGCAACCACGAAAGAAGACTGCTGGCAAACCGATCCGCATCCTTGTCCTGAACTCGCTGGTCTGTGTACAGGGGGACAAACGCCGTGGAGAGTGCCCCTTCAGCTAATAGCTGACGCAGAAAGTGAGGCACGAAGAACGCAACAACGAAGGCATCATAAACCCCGCTTGCCCCAAACCGATCCGCAATCGCCACATCGCGAACAAGCCCCAGCACGCGCGATAGCCCGGTCGCAAGCGCCATCACCAGCACATCGCGCACAAGTCGCCTCATGGAGAAAGTGGGACAAGGCAAAGAGCCGCCGCGTACAGATCTCCGGAACCCAAACGATAGACCGAGGAAGCATCACGGATCACAACAGCGTTCGCACCACAGCGGCCAACCACAATGGCGTCTCGAATCGGCGGCGTCATCGCCCCCAAGAACGAAATCAGCTCGTCTGCAGTCTGCACCTCGTCTCCGGTCTCTCGAGAGTATAGAAGGAAGATCAAGCCTCCGTGCCAGTCGGTCGCAACAACCGCCCATTCCGCTCGGGCTTCTTGCGCGGAGCTTGCCACATCTGATGCCACGACTCCGGAGTCAATGAGCACAGGCCCCGCAGAGAATGCATGCGTATAGGTCGCGCGATCCGCTCCAACGCCGCATTCCAGTGAAAACACATCCCCCAATCGAACAAGCGACAGCCGCGCCTTGGCATCGCCGCTTGCCACGACAAGCGTGGCCGTCGGATCTCCTGTGACAAACGGGCCTTGGTAGACGGACACCACATGCTCTTCTCGCGTCTTGACCACCAGGAACGATCCTGGCACACCGCGGGCGATCTCCCCCGCGTAGCCAGGTGGATAGGCAACAACTTCCCCGTACAGCAGCGGCCGGTTCACGCCATCCAGCGCGATCCGCTCCCCCTTGTGCTTGGCACAGATCGTGGTGTCATCCGAGAAGTACTGCCACAGTCCAAACAGATCAAGCCCCAGGCCATGGTGTGTTCCGCCATTGAACGTGTATGGCACGCCGTCGATGACCAGAAGATCCAGCGGCGATGAGATGCGAGCGCAACCAAGATTGACCGCGGCAATGGCATTCCCAGCATCGGCCAACTCTTCCATGGAGCCAAGCCCTGAATGCCCGCTTGCGTGAAGTGTCGGCGCAAGCCGGTAGTTCTCCCGCCACGCCTCGACATACACCCAGGCGATACGCGTTGGATCGGGTTGTCCATGGCGCATGGCTTCGTGCAGTAGCATCCCTTGGCCAAGCTGGATGACCTTCTCTTCCTCCGCAATATCTGCCACTTCGATGCAGAATGAGTAGAAGTCTGATGACTCGTAGGTCCGCGTACGCACCGTGATGCCATCCTGAAGTGCGATCCGTATCGGCACACAGCCTGGAGCATTCGAAGGCACGTGAACGCTCTCGATGCCTTCGCTTCCGAGGACGATCAGACGAGGAGAAATCCCCAAATCGCAGTTGCGAATCGTGAGAAACAGCTCACCACCCACAACGCTTCCGACATCGATCGGAACGAACCGATTGAATCGCAGCACAACACGCGTCGAAGTCGCCTCGACATCGTGCAACGATGCAACCGTAGTCGTCACATACCACGCGTCACCCACACGATGGATCTCGCCGTCCACAAGCCCGACGATCCATCCAAGCGCGACGTACGGAACGCCATCCCGAAACGCATGCTGGGCCGGATCCACCGTTCGATGCATTCCGGCCCAACGGAGAACAAGTCTGCCTTGCTCTACAACCGTCTCGATGCCAATGGCCGCCCCGAATTCCTGGATCGGAACGAGAACAGTCTCCGCCTCGACAAGTGCCGGGTGCTCTAGCGAGAGCAAGACATCGTTCACATGGATCGGCACACCGAACACACAAGCGGATAACGAGACAATACAGAGAAGCCAGACAGCGATTCCCCCGACCACCCTGTATCTCATTGAGGGCTACTCCTCCTTTGCGCCCTCCTCATCAACCTGGACCCGCATCTCGACGGAGATGTCCTTGTACAGGTTGATCGTCACAGCGTGCGGACCCAACGTTTCGATCGCTTGCTCGATCTGCACACGTGACGTTTCGAGGTGCTCGCCACATAGCTCCTCAATCCGCGCAACGATCTCCTCGGCACGGACGGAGCCGTACAGGCGATCATCATCGTGTGCCTTCCGTTCGAAGCGCAACGTCTGATCCGCCAGCTTGTCACGCAGATAGCGTGCCTTCTCCTCTCGCTTGAGAAGCTCGGCCTCATGCGCTTCCTTCTGTTTCGCGAATCGCGCAATGTTGTGCTCTGTCGGAGGAACAGCAAGTCCACGAGGAGCGAGATAGTTTCGCGCGTAGCCGTCAGCCACATCGACAATCTCACCCACATGGCCCAGCCGGTCAACCGTATCCGTTAGCAGTACTCTGGCTATTGTAATCACCCCTGTCTTTCAATACGGGGTGATTGTAGGAAGCCCGCATCTCCTCGTCAAACCAGGCTTCTGTTTCGACGCGGATCGATGGGTATACTGTGAACCGATGATCGAGCTAAGCAAGTGGATGATCCATCGAGACCGTGTGCTGGTCATGGGTATCGTCAATGCAACACCGGATTCGTTCTATGACGGCTACCGCTATTTTCGACACAAGGATGCGATCGATCGAGGGCTTCAGATGGTTGATGAGGGCGCCGACATCGTCGACATCGGCGGCGAGTCCACCCGACCCGGCGCGGAATCCATCTCCGCTCAGATGGAGATGGATCGTGTCCTTCCCGTGGTAGAAGGGATCCGCAAGCAAAGCGCGATCCCCATCTCAATCGATACCACCAAGGCACGTGTCGCAGAGGAGGCGATCCGTCTGGGCGCTGGGATCATCAATGACATCAGCGCGCTACAACTCGATGAGCAGATGTCGGATGTTGCCGCACGCGCCGGAGCATTCACCGTTCTGATGCACATGCAAGGCCATCCTGCGACAATGCAGGATAGGCCTACGTATCGTGACGTCGTAGCGGAGATCGCTGCATTCTTGGCCAAGCGAATCGACGCTGCGATCGCCGCGGGAATCTCCGAGGATAGGATCATCATCGACCCGGGAATCGGCTTCGGGAAGACAGCTGAACACAACCTCACCATCCTGCGCGACCTCGCACAGCTGGTCTCGCTGGGCAAGCCGATTCTCGTGGGCCTGTCCCGCAAGGCATTCCTTGGAGCAATTCTGGATCTTCCCGAAAGCGAACGCATCGAAGGGACCATCGCCGCCAACACGGCCGCCATCCTCAACGGGGCTTCGATCATTCGGGTTCATGATGCAAAGGAGGGAAGGCGAACCGCTGACGTGGCCGCTCGCCTGCGGAACCATGCCATTCCCAGTTGCTAAATTCCTGGCCAATCCCGGACGTCGATTCCCGATCCACGTGACATTGGATGGAAGGCAAGATCCGGACAACCTATGTACTGTCGCATCGATTGAGCTCGACGGTGAGGGGTTCGCCCAGCTCTCGACGATGTACTTCGATGAGGTCACACTCCAAGCGCACCTCGTGCAACCGTGTCGCCGCTGTCTGACGCCGGTGCAGACAACGTTGGAGATCGAGGAGTCATTCGAGATTCCTGTTCCGCCGGGATCCGAGTCGGTCGATCTCCTACCGATCGTTCTTCGCCTGGTGCTGTCCGCTCATGAACCGAATGTCGTCTGCAAAGCCGAATGCCGCGGCCTCTGTCCGATTTGCGGTGTCAATCTGAACGTCCACCCGGATCACCACTGCCAGTCCGAGGAACCCGATCGGATGACACTGCGAGACTTGCTGACGTGACCGGGCAATTCACAGCACTTGGCTTCGATCCTGGGCTGGCGACGACTGGCTACGGAATCGTGCGCGGCTCACATGGCCGATGGCAGGCAATCGCCGGGGGGATCATCGAGACAAAGAAAGGAATCCCCCGCGCCGATCGGTTGCTCACGATCTACCGTGAGGCGCGTTCCTTGATCGAGACGTACCAACCAGATGCAGTCGCTATCGAAGAGGTCTTCTTTGCCACCAATGCGCGGACCGCAATGCGAACGGCGGAGACCCGTGGTGTGCTGCTTATGGCCTCTGCAGATCTTGCCATTCGTGGATACACGCCGCTTCAGTTGAAGAAACGGATCACAGGATACGGCAAAGCCCCAAAGGCTCAGGTTCAGGCGATGGTCAAACGCCTCCTCGGTCTCTCGGAGATCCCTAAACCAGACGACATGGCCGATGGTCTGGCGCTTGCGCTATGCTATTTGTTGGATCGACAAGGAGTAGACCCAATCGACGATGTCTACCTATGAGGAGATTCTGCACCTCCCAGAGAAACTCGACGAGCAGCGTGTGCTGCTGTTTGATGGCCATTCGCACGCGTACCGCGCGTTTTATGGGATGCCGGAGCTAACCACTCGGAACGGACAGCCGGTAGGTGCTGTCTACGGGTTCTGGCAGATCCTTCTTCGCACGCTAAGGGACTACCCATCCGCCTATACAGCAGTGGTTTTCGATGCCGGTGGCAAGACGTTCCGACACCAGATTTTCTCGGAGTACAAGGCGAATCGGAAGCCGATGCCCGAGGAACTCTCGGTCCAGTTTCCGTGGATCGAGAAGCTTCTCGCCACACTGGGCGTGCCTACGCTCTCTGTCCCCGGCGTTGAAGCGGATGACGTCTTGGCATCCATCTCCCGGCAAGCCTCACAACAGGATCTGACTTGTCTGATCGCAACATCCGACAAGGACATGGCACAGGCCGTGACCGACCGCGTCTTTCTGCTTCGCCCCGGCGGCCGAGGCGTCGACGCGAAGCAGAAACTCCTCGATCCAGCTGGGATTCTCGAGAAGTACGGCGTCCTCCCTCAGCAGATCGTCGATCTGCTTTCGTTGGTCGGTGACGCATCGGACAACGTCCCAGGCGTCCCCGGCATCGGGAGCAAGACCGCTCCTCGACTGCTTCAGCAGTTTGGATCTCTCGATGGCGCACTGGAATCGGCTGACAAGGTGAAGAATCGTCGTGTCGCTACGGGATTGCGGGACCATCGAGACGCTGCCGAACGAGCGCGGAAGCTGATTCGCCTCCGGTTCGATGTGGCAACTGAAGAACTCTCCACGCTTCGGCTGCAAGGAATCCGACAGGACGATCTGGTGCAGCTTCTCTCCGAACTGGAATTCACCAACGCCCTCGCCATGCTGGGCTTGGAACCGGCCGATACGACTCGTGGATCACCGCCCCAACCCACACACGCTGTCTCATACACAACGATCCTCGATCGCGGGGAGCTCGCCGCGTTGGTTGACCGGCTCCGGCACGCGGAGATTATCTCGTTGGATCTCGAGACCACAGGGCTTGACGCGATCGATGCCCGAATCGTGGGCATCGCGCTTTCGTTTGAACCGTACCTTGGCTACTACATTCCAACCGGCCACGAGGGACTTGACGCTCCCCCTCAACTCCCGCTTGAAGATGTTCTCAAGAGCCTCGAACCCGTCCTTCAGGAACAGCCATCGCGGTTGATCGGACAGAACCTGAAGTACGATCTCATGGTCCTCCACCGCCACGGCGTGAACACGAGAGGCATTCGATTCGATTCGATGATCGCTTCCCATTTGGTTCATCCCGAGGAACGTCGACACAACCTAGAGCAGATCGCCATGACGTACCTTGGTCACTCGATGCTCACCTATGAGGAGGTTGCCGGAAAGGACGGTGCATTCGCCAACGTGCCCGTCGATCAGGCCACAACGTATGCTGCGGAGGATGCCGAGATCGTGCAACGACTCCACGCCCCACTGATGCACGACCTGGAAGAGGCCAACCTTGTAGGGTTGTTCCAAGATGTCGAGATCCCCTTGGTGCCGATCCTAGCGCGGATGGAAGAGCACGGCATCCTCGTCGATAGCGCCGTCCTCAGCACCCAGGGCGATGAGCTCCGCACCGAACTACAGATTATCGAAGCGGATCTGATGGACCTCGCCGGCACACCGTTCAACCCCAACTCGCCGAAGCAAGTCGCGGAGATTCTGTTCGAGCAATTCGGCCTTCCGGTGGTCGATCGCACGAAGACCGGCCCGTCAACCAGCGCTCGAGTGCTATCAATCCTCGCCGAGCAGCATCCGTTCCCCGGAAAGCTGCTAGCCCATCGCGAGTTGCGAAAACTGCTCACGACCTACATCGATCAACTCCCGAAGGCGATCCATCGATCCACTGGACGCATCCACACCAGCTATCACCAGACCGCAACCGCGACGGGAAGGCTTTCTTCGTCCGATCCCAACCTTCAGAACATCCCCACGCGAAGCGAGATCGGTGGAAGGATTCGCGCCGCGTTCGTCGCCCCAAGCGGCTCATCTCTTGTGGCGGCCGATTACTCCCAAATCGAACTTCGCCTGTTGGCCCATCTATCTGAGGATGACCATCTGATCGAGGCGTTTCACTCTGGACTCGATCTTCATCGGCTGACAGCCAGCTTCGTCTTCGGACTACCTGAGGAGCAAGTGCCAGAGCAACTGCGCGATGCCGCCAAGCGAGTCAACTTCGGGATCCTCTATGGGATTAGCCCGTTCGGCCTAGCACGAGATCTTGGCATCTCGCAATCCGAGGCCAAGGGCTACATCGATCGATTCTTCGCAGCGTATCCTGGCGCGAAGGAGTACATCGATCGGATGATCAAACGCGCAACAGAGACAGGCTACGCTGAGACTATCCTTGGCCGGCGGAGACAGCTTCCGAATCTAACATCGCGCAATGTGCCCCGCCGCAATTTCGATCGGCGAAACGCGATCAACACGCCAATCCAAGGCAGTGCAGCAGATCTGATCAAGCTGGCAATGATCGATATCGATCGTTGGATCGAGGATCAGCATCCCGCCGTCAAGATGATTCTTCAGATCCACGACGAGCTCGTGTTCGAGATCGAAGACGCATCCGTCGACGAGGCGACGGATGCAATCGTGGAGAAGATGGAGGGCGTGCTCCCGTTGCGTGTTCCACTGTCGGTCAAGGTTGCGACAGGAACCGATTGGAGCCAGATCTAGCCGTGGCCACGAGGTGTTTGCCGAAGATCCTCCGCGATGGAGACATGCGTGCTTGTCTTCAAAGACGATCTTGGATACCCCATAAGGGACAGGCCAAGGCGAAACCTACTTGGCGGGCCGGGTGTATGTGTTGATGTATCCTCGGAGCAGATGATGACGAAACGAATTCTTACTTGTGCTGCCATACTGTTGGGATGCTTGGCGCAAATCGCGTTCGCCCTCCCGGACCTCGTAATCAGCCAACTGGATATCTCTCCTGCTGCCCCAACAGCCGGCAGTCTTGTCACCATCACCGCCTCCGTTGAGAACTGCCATCGAAGTGAGCGTACCGGCGCGTTCTTCGTTCGATTCAGTATCGACTCCCAAGAGATCGATCTGGTTCCACTGACGTCTCTGCGTGGCGGCCAGGTCAAGGAGGTCACGACAACCTGGACTGCCTCGGCCGGACCCCATGTTCTGACCGTTGAAGTCGATGGCCCGTTAGATCGAGTTGAGGAATCCGATGAGCAGAACAACGAACGATCGCTGACCCTGGAAGTGCAACTCGATGAAGCGACGCGAATGCTTCTGTCGCCGTTCAAGCTCGCCGTCGTCCGATTCGAGGACGTCAGTCAGGCCGGATTCGCCAACGTCGGCCAAGGCGTTGCCGACAAGCTGATCGAACGACTCCGAATCAGCGGATTGCGTGTTGTCAACCGTGTCGAATTGGATGCATTGATGCAGACGCATGGCCTGAACCCTGCGATCCCCGCCGATGCAGCCATCGCGGGGCAGCTCATTGGCGCCGATCTCGTTATCCTAGGATCAATCCTTGGTGTAGATGTCCAGGAGTCATCACTTCAGCTCGCATTCCTGCGCGTCGATAGTGCTTCTGTCGACATCCATCTGTCGGCGCAGATCATCGATGCTCACAACTCACAAGCGCTGGCCGCCGCGTCGGCTGATGGTCAGCACGAAGGCACCACCGGGTTCTCCATCAATGTCGGCGAGCTTCTCTCGTTCCTTAGTGCAGGAACCTCCGAGATCTGCTCAGGAGGACTGCAGGTCGACCGCGCTTGGCACAACCCCGGCCAGTCCGTTCGGATCGGGTATCGCAACGAAGGCACGGCCGGCTGGTACGGTGTCGAAATCTACTCCTCGACGGGCGCGTTCCTCAAATGGCTCGGATGGCAGTTCATTGCCATGGGTGCGTGTGACACATGGTCGTGGGATCAGCGGAACACGGCCGGCATCCCGACAGCCCCAGGAATCTACACCGCCAAGCTCTGGGATGGAACCTCGCACATCGACTCCGTTGCATTTCAGATCCGACCTGGGATCAGCCTATCCTCCCCCGCAGCCGATGAGATCACCGTAGGAAGCGCCAAGTTCGATACTACCGTGGTTGGCACTGCAACGAACCATGCGATCGACCAGTTGACAAGTGTCCTTCTGTTCTCCCTGGAGGGCATCGCGGCGCAAGCGCCGACGGCTTCTGAAATGCCCCTAGGCGCTGCACATGCAATGGAAATGCCCCAGGAAGGGCAGATCGCCGCGATCCTTCCCGATGGAAGAATTGCAATTAACCTCGGTGCATCCTCCGGAATCACGACGGATGATATCTTCGAAGTTCTCGCTGTGGAGGACCTCGTCCTCGACCCCGAAACCAGTGAGGTTCTGTCGTACACGACGGTTTCGTCAAAGGGGGAAATTCGGATCATCGAGGTGCGCGAGCAGGTCTCCTATGCTTCGATGATTGACGGTTTCACTCCCGTGATCGGCGACATCGTGCGCCAGGTTCGATAGCTCGCATTCGATCCGTCAATTCGATAGACTCGATCGGGATGAATCAGACCGTCGCTTTCAACGAACCGCTTTTTGGAATCGTTGGTTGCTTTTGCTTTCGAACAATCCGCGGTGTGGCTGGTGAAGCGATCTCCTGCCTTCCACTTCGGGTACCAGCGCCATCGGGATCGTACGAATGACTCCTCTCTTCGGTACCGACGGAGTGCGTGGCCGAGCCAATGAACTGCTGACACCCGAACTCGCCGTCGCAATCGCACGAGCCGCTGCGGATCAGATTGTTCCAGAAGGCGGACGTATCATCATCGGCCGCGACACGCGAAATAGCGGTTCGATGCTCGAAGCTGCATTGGCGTCAGGCTTTGCATCGGCCGGGGTAGATGTCTGTCTCGCGGGGATTATCCCGACCCCTGCAATCTCGTTTCTGATCAAGGATGAGCGTGCCGATCTCGGCGCAGTAATCTCCGCTTCGCACAACCCGCCGGAGGATAATGGGATCAAGCTGTTCAATCGTCGCGGGATGAAGCTCGAAACGCACGAAGAAACGGCAATCGAGGCGGCTCTCGACCATCCGATCTGCCCGAGGAGCCATGTCGGCAAGATCTCCACCCTCGAGGCCGCCGCAACAAGGTATGCGGCGTTCCTTGCAGGAGCGATCGATGGAGAGCACATCGACTTCTCCGAGATGACCATAGTCGCAGACTGTGCTTTCGGCGCCACCGCCAGGATCGCGCCGCACGTGCTTCGCCACTTGGGTGCCCGGGTGATCGCATTGCATGACGACCTCGACGGAGACCGAATCAACCAAGGATGCGGCTCCACATGTCTTGATCCGCTCCGAGCCGCGGTCCATGCCCACCAGGCCGATCTCGGTGTTGCATTCGATGGGGATGGAGATCGCGTGCTTCTCGTAGCCCCGGATGGGGAGACCATTGACGGGGATCGCATGATCGGCATCGCAGCGCAGTGCATGGCGGAGGAAGGAACCCTCTCCCCCGCGGTTGTCGTCACAACCGTCATGAGTAACTCCGGGCTCGAAGACCATCTGATGCAACAAGGAATCCGCGTCATTCGAACGCCTGTGGGAGATCGCCATGTCTCACAGCATATGCACGAAGCCTCCGCGCTTGTTGGTGGAGAACCCTCGGGACACGTGATCTTCTCCAAGCACTCGCCCACTGGAGATGGCATTCTCACAGCAGTGAAGCTTCTGGAGATGGCGCATCGTAAGGGCGTGGATCTCGGAACACTGGCGCGTTCTATCCCTCTCTTCCCTCAGGTTCTTCGCAACGTGCCTTCCGCGTCGCCAGCGGATCTGACCGCAGATCCACGCGTTCAAGACGCTGTGACGGAAGCGAAGAAGCAGCTCGGCACCCGTGGGCAAGTCCTACTTCGAGCATCGGGAACACAACCGCTTGTTCGGATTCTCGTCGAAGGAGAAGACGAGACCCTGTGCCATTGCATTGCGGATGCAATCGAAGCCGCGCTCCGAAGCGCCAAACCCTAAAAGGTCGAGCGGACCGGTTCAATCCGATCCGCTCGCATCAACTTCGGACGCCTTTCGGCATCGATTACTCCGAGAACGGGTACTTCAACACGGGATCCCTTGCCGCTCGCGTCTGATCGAGACGCCGACTCGGCGCTCGCTGGGGAGCTTCGTGGAGAAGCTCTGGGGTCTCACGTGCTTCATCGGCGATCGTCTGCATGACCTCCACGAAGCGATCCAGGCTTTCCTTCCCTTCTGTCTCTGTGGGCTCGATCATCAGCGCTTCGCGCACGATCAACGGGAAGTAGACCGTCGGAGGATGGATCCCATAGTCGATAAGCCGTTTGGCGATATCGAGCGTGCTGATTCCATCGGCCAATCCTTTCCCCGAGAGGACAAACTCGTGTTTGCACAACTGATCGTGAGGAAGCGGGTAGACCTGCTTCAGTTTCTCCTGTAGATAGTTTGCGTTCAGCACCGCATCCCCGCTGACCGCTCGGAGCCCCTCATCGCCCAACTGAAGGATGTACGCGTACGCTTTGATCGCAACAAGCACGTTGCCGTAGAACGAGTGAACGCTCCCAATCGAACGAGGGTGTCCCCAATCCAACGAGTACTGTTCCCCATCGTACGCAATGCGTGGCACCGGGAGGAAGTCCATCAGCCGCTCCGAGACCGCGATCGGTCCGGCACCTGGCCCTCCACCACCGTGAGGGGTCGACAGGGTCTTGTGCAGATTGTAGTGGAAGACATCTGCTCCCATGTCTCCCGCTCGCGCCCGACCAAGGAACGCGTTCAGGTTTGCCCCATCGAAGTAGCAGAGCCCGCCCGCCGCGTGAACTCGCTCGGCAATCTCAACAATTCCCTCCTCGAAGATGCCAAGCGTGTTCGGGACAGTCAGCATGATCCCAGCCACGGTCTCATCGAGTTCTGCGTCCAGCGCATCGAGATCGAGCATACCCGCATCGTTCGACGCGATCTGCGTCACGCTGAACCCAGCAACGGCTGCGGATGCCGGATTCGTTCCGTGAGCGGAATCGGGAAGCAGGATGCGGCAACGTGCAGCATCACCTCGATCCTCGAAGTACCGCTTGAACAGGAACATCCCCGTCAGCTCCCCATGAGCTCCCGCAACAGGCTGGAGCGTCACATCCGGCAGACCGGCCATACCAGCCAACAGCCTCGTCAACTCGTGGAGGAACTTCAATGTCCCTTGGACCAGTGCAGTGTCACTCAACGGGTGAGCGCTTGCCCAACCGGGGAGCCTCGCCAGATCCTCATTGACCTTTGGGTTGTACTTCATCGTACAGCTACCCAGAGGATACAACCCATCATCGATACCATGGTTGAGCTTCGAAAGCGCAGTATAGTGCCTGGCCACAGTCGGTTCGCAAACATTGGGGATCCGTGGAGGGGTCTTCCGAAGGAGCGCTTCACCAATCAACGCCTCAACACCTCGCTTCGGGGTGTCAAGTTCCGGGAACAGACCGTCCATACGGTCATGCTGCGGGCAGTCAAAGATCGTTCTCATCGCGAACCTCCCAACGTCTCCAGCACAGCCACGAACCGGTCAAGCTCCTCGCGGCTTCGCCTCTCGGTGACAGCGATCCGAAGCGCATTCTCCAAGCCGAATCCATGGAGCAATTCGGGGGGTTCCGTTTGATACCCTGCGTCGAGAAGCGTCTGATGCAGGCACATTGCATCTCCTGGAACGTTCACAACGAACTCGTTGAAGAACGGACCCGGGAACGCCAAATCGTAGCCATCGACGGAGCAGATCCGATCTGCCAGGTAGTGCGCCTTCTCGGTGTTGATCTCGGCAACCCGGCGAAGCCCCTTGCCTCCCACCGCAGCAAGATAGAGTGTCGCAGCGAGCGTGCAGAGCGCCGAGTTCGTGCAGATGTTCGACGTCGCCCGTTCCCTTCGGATGTGCTGTTCGCGCGTCTGCGCCGCCATCGTGTATCCGACGTTTCCGTCTGTATCGACCGTTCGTCCGGCAACCCGCCCGGGCATCTGCCGCAGATACTCCTTCTTGGTGGCAAACAATCCGAGCAGTGGTCCTCCGTACGACATCGGCAATCCGAACGGCTGTCCCTCGCCAACCACGATATCGGCACCGAATTCTCCCGGAGGAGCCAGCACACCCAACGACATCGGATGGGCCGATACGATCAACAACGTCTCGCCAATTCGGTCCTTCACACCATCTAGCGCCTCAATCACACCAAACGCATTCGGAGACTGCAAGATGACCGCAGAGATTTCGGATGGGATGCTCGAGAGGTCGCATTGGCCGGACGGCAACGTCGGAAGCTCGACCACCTCAATCCCGCTTGCCCAGCAGTACGTGTCGAGGACACGTCGAACATGTTCGAACAACGAGGACGCCACCGCGACCTTGCGCTTTGACCTCATGCGTTCGGCCATGAATGCGGCCTCTGCCACTGCCGTCGCCCCGTCGTAGAGCGAAGCATTGGCCACATCCATCCCCGTTAGCTCGGAGATCAGAGTTTGGAACTCGAACATCACCGTCAGGGTTCCTTGACTGATTTCCGGCTGGTACGGCGTATACGCGGTGTAGAACTCCGTGCGTAAGAGGAAGTGGTCCACGAGACTGGGGATGTAGTGGTCGTAGATCCCGCCACCGGCCAGACAGATCTTGTCCGTTACCGTGTTCAGAGCGGCCAGGCTTGTCAGCTCATCGACCATCTCCTGCTCGCTATGCGCAGGCAGATCCAGCGGCTCAAACGCCTCCGCAACCTTCTTCGGGATATCGCGGAACAACTCGTCGATTGAAGAGAGACCGATCGACGCAAGCATCTCACGTCGGTCGGCCGCTGAGTGATGAAGGTAGCGCATCTGCGCCTACCCTTCTTCTAGGAAGCGCTCATAGCTTGCAGCATCGAGGAGCGCATCCACTGCCGCTGGATCGTTGAACTCAATCACAGCAATCCAACCCTCTTCATGAGGTGACTTGTTGATCGCCTCAGGAGACGATTCGAGTGCCCCATTCGTCTCGACCACAGTGCCGCTCAGAGGACTCGAGACATCGCCAACCGCCTTCACCGATTCGACTGTCGCCACAACGCTGCCAGCTTCGACAGCCGTTCCGACCGACGGAAGCTCGACGAAGACGATGTCTCCAAGTTCGCTCTGGGCGTGATCGGTGATTCCTATGCGGGCGCGATTCCCATCCACAGCAACCCACTCATGGTCCTTCGTATAGCGGTATTCGACCGGATAAGCCATTTCCCCTCCTATGAGTTCTTCGAGGATTCGCCGGCGATTATACCCAAGCAACCGCGCGTTTCCCGCAGTGTTTGCGTCCCCTATGGCGGCGGAGAAGGCCCGTCGTCCCAGGCCATCGGATAGAAGCTTGCATAGGCCTTGTGGAAGTTCATCGTCACGCGGCCTAGCGGGCCATTGCGTTGCTTCGCGATGATCAGCTCCGCTTCCGACGCCGCCCCACTTTTCGCAGACTCCTCATCCGGCTGGCGGTAGTAGTCCTCACGGTAGATGAACATCACGACATCCGCATCCTGTTCGATCGCGCCGCTTTCGCGCAGATCCGCCAAGCGCGGGTACTTTTTCTCTCGTTGCTCCACCGCTCGATTGAGCTGCGATACGGCAATGACTGGAACATTTAGCTCTCTCGCAAGCTTCTTCAGTGATCGCGAGATGTGCGCGATCTCTTGTTCCCGAACATCCGATCGAGAAGCTCCCTCCACCAACTGAAGATAGTCCACGATGATCATGTCAATCTTGTGCTGGGAGGCCATCCGTCGAGCCTTGGCGCGAATCTCCAAGATCGATGCCCCAGGCGTGTCATCGATAACAATCGTCGCTTTCTGCAGCTTGCCCGCAGCCATCGCCAAATCGCGCCACTTCGCACTTGGGATGTACCCCCCTCGGAGCTTGTGCAGACTGACCTTCCCCTCCCCACAGAGAAGACGTTCGAGAAGCTGCTCCTTTGCCATCTCGAGCGAGAAGATCCCAATGCCCGCCTTTTCTCGAATCGCGATATTCCTCGCGAGCGCCAGTGCGAAACTCGTCTTCCCGGTCCCTGGCCGGCCCGCCACAATAATCAGGTCGGAGCGCTGCAGGCCAGAAGTCATCTCATCGAGCCGCGGAAATCCGGATGCGAAACCCGTGACCGCGTGCTTGTTCGGGTCACGGTGCAGCTCCTCCAGCGTATCGATGTGTTCGTACAGGAAGTCGCTGACAAGACAATACGAGCCAGCCGAGTCGCGGCTGGAGATCTCGAAAATGAGCGATTCCGCCCGATCCATGACCTCGTCGGTCTCGCTCACCTCATCGTAGCCGAATTCGGCGATTCTGCCTCCAGCTTCGATCAGCGACCGGAGTGTCGCCTTCTTCTTGACAATCTCAGCGTAGTACTCAAGGCTTGCGGTGGTCGCTACGCGATCGATCAGCTCGTTGAGGTACATCCGTCCACCGGCCCGCTCCATCTCGCCTCGTTCTTCGAGACGGTTCGCCAGCGAGACGATGTCGGACGGCTCGGCACGGTCAAACAGTTCGCGGATCGCACGGAAGATCACACGATGTCGCCGTTGGTAGAAGTACTCCGGAACGAGTTTCTCGACAAGGATCGGGATCGTTCCCTCTGGCTCGAGAATCGCCGACCCCAGCACGACTTGCTCCGCTTCGATATTCTTCGGAAGCTCTCGTACCTGATCGGGGTCGACCCGTGACGCCTCGGTGCGTTTCATCATCTCACCTTCTGATCGATTATCGCTCCGAGAGGGGGGCTGGGACAACCGAGCTTGTCGCCTTCGGAGCCTGGATTGCGGTTTCCACGGTCGTTCGCTATACTCCGTCGACAAACGATTTGCGGCTTCAGTGGGAGGGTGATGTGGAAGTACTGACAATGAAAGAACTGCTCGAAACTGGCGTACACTTCGGGCATCGAACACGCAAGTGGAACCCCAAGATGGCGCGCTACATTTTCACCGAGCGCAAGGGGATCCATATTATCGACCTTGAGCAAACGGTCGACCTGTTCAAGAAGGCATACTACTTCGTTCGGGACACTGCATCCTCGGGCGGTGAAGTCCTGTTTGTCGGCACAAAGAAGCAGGTCCAGTCCACGATCGTCGATGAGGCACTGCGCTGTGGAGCGCACTATGTCAACCGGCGATGGCTCGGTGGAACGCTCACCAACTTCGGCACGATCAAGCAGAGCATCGAACGGATGAAGAAGTTCGAGACGATGATTGAGGACGGAACCGTCGACCATATGCCCAACAAGGAAGCGAGCCGTCTTCGACGACAGCTCGCCAAGCTGCAGCGGAACCTAAACGGACTACGGAACCTCCAACGCACACCGGATGTTCTGTTCGTCATCGATCCCGATGTTGAGGCCAACGTGGTACATGAGGCCAATCTCACAGGGATCCCTGTCATTGCCATTGTCGACACGAACTGTGATCCGGATCCGATCGACTTCCTGATCCCGGGCAACGACGACGCAATCAAGGCCACGAAACTGATCACCGCGCGTATTGCCGACGCAGTCCTTGAAGGCCGCGAGGGCCGCCAGGACATGGAAGAGCCTCCCGCCGCACAGCCGGCTGCCGCCGTGGCAGGAGCAGCCGAGCCCGAGCAAGCTGAAGAAGCCCCCGTAGAGAACGTCGACACCGAGGCCGAAGCGGCAAGCTCCGACGCATCCGACGAGCAACCTGTCGAACCCGCCACACCGGAGAGTACGGGTGACACACCCGTGGACGAATCTCCCGTCGAAACAGAGATCGAAGAGGATGCCAAGGAAGAAGAGGCACCCTCCGACGACCTGGTCGAAGAAGTGACCAAAGAAGAGGAAGACGATGGCAACGATTAGCGTTGAAGTGATCAAGCAGCTCCGCGAGGAAACCGGTATCGGAATGATGGACTGCAAGCGTGCGCTAACCGAGGCGGACGGCAACATCGACCGCGCGAAGGAGATCCTTCGCGAACAGGGGCTGGAGTTGATGGACCAAATCGGCCGAGAAGCCGAAGAAGGCCGCATCGTGGCGTACGTTCATCACACAGGCAAAGTTGGCGTTCTCGTTGAGATCGCCTGCAATACCGATTTCGCCGCAAACAGTGCCGAGTTCATCCAGTTTGCCAACGATGTCGCGATGCACATCGCCGCAGAAGAGCCTCGGTATTTGTCTCCCGAGGATGTTCCAGCAGATGACATCGAGAAGGAACAAGCCGAATTCCGACAGCAGCTCGAATCGCAAGGAAAGCCAGCTGAGATCATTGAGAAGGCACTTGACGGGCGGCTCATCCGCTTCTATCAGGATTGCTGCTTGACGAAACAGCACTTCGTCAAGAATCCGGAGGTCACCATCGAAGATCTGCTCGCTGATCTTCGCACCAAGACCGGTGAGAACATCTACGTCAGGAAGTTCTCTCGCTTTGCGATCGAGGTCTCAGGATGCCAGGACCCCACGCTCGCATCCTCCTAAAGCTAAGCGGAGAAGCGCTCAAAGGCACCGAGAGTCCTTTCTCTCCAGATGCGCTCAAGCGGATTACGGGTGAGATTGCATCCGTCCACGACACCGAGATAGCCATTGTCGTCGGCGGAGGAAATCTGATTCGAGGGGCGCGAAGCCCGTGGCTCGGCCGGGTGGATGCTGACACGCTCGGCATGCTTGCCACAGTGCTCAATGCCCTTGCCCTACGTAGTTATCTAGAGGCGGAAGGCCGCGTCGTGTTGATCCAATCAGCGATCGACACGGAGTTGACGGATCCGATCTCTCCTCACCACGCTCGCCGTGCGTTGCAGGATGGCACAATTGTGATCTTCGCCGGAGGAACAGGGAGTCCGCTGGTGACGACCGACACAGCAGCCGCGATCCGTGGCGTGTCGATCGAAGCCGACGTTCTCGCCAAGGGATCGAACGTTGCCGGCGTGTACAGCGCGGATCCATCGAAAACAGATCACGCACAGCTGATCGAAATGCTCAGCTACAGTGAGTATCTCGCGAACCGCTACGGGGTCATGGACCAAGTCGCTGTGGAGATCTGCCGTGAGCACGCCCTTCCGATCGAAGTATTCGACCTCACTGTTCCCGGTGCCGTCGCCGCGATCGCCTCAAACAAGCGGATTGGAACACGCATCGAGTAGCCCATCCGGCTCCGCCGCCTGGACCGCTTCGTTCAAACACGCACCCACTTGAGCGCATCGCCAAACCTCCGATATGCGGCATCCACGATTTCGTCTCCGATACCGTCCTCCCGCATCCGTGCTGCCGCGTCGCGTGCTTCGCGCATCAGATCAAGATCCCCAAAGAGGTTCACGGCACGCAGCTTGGTGAAGAAGCCATGCTGTTGCGTTCCAAGCAGGTCACCTGGACCGCGGATCCGCAGATCCTCCTCGGCAATCGCAAACCCGTCCGTGTGGCTCGCAAACGCAGTCAATCTCTCCTTCGCCTCCTCCGTGCCGGCGTCGGAGATGGCATAGCAATCGGCCGGTTGCCCGGCACGCCCGATCCGCCCGCGCAACTGATGAAGCTGAGACAAGCCAAATCGATCGGCGTGTTCGATGATCATGAAATCGGCATCCAAGACATCGATACCCACCTCGATCACCGTGGTCGCCACCAGCAGCCGCGCTTCCCCGCACCGGAACCCCTCCATGGCTTGCTCCTTCTCGGACGAGGATAGTCGTCCGTGGACTAGCCCAATGCCTGTATCTGGAAACCGGTGCGACATCTCCTCCGCAACTTGCACGGCGGCCTTCGCATCCACTTTCTCGGATTCCTCGACAAGAGGAAGCACAACGTACCCCTTGCGCCCCTGACCGAGAAACCGCGCCACGTCCTCGTAGACATCTTCTCTCCTCGCCTCGGGGACCCATTGTGTTGCGATATTTCGGGGTCCAAGCGGTAGCTCGTCAAGCGTTGAAACGTCGAACTCCCCATACAGTGTTAGCGTGATCGTCCTCGGAATCGGCGTTGCACTCATGACGAGCATGTCGACATCCGTTCCTTTCTCCTCAATCAGCGCCCGTTGAACAACGCCGAAACGGTGCTGCTCATCGATGATCACAAGCCCAAGGTCACGAAATACGACGTCTTCTTGGATCAGTGCATGCGTTCCAATCACAAGATCCGCTTGTCCCGACGCAGCGGCCGTTCGAGCCGGCTCCTTGTCTCGAGTTGCCCCGGTGAGCACCTCCACAGCAATCGGAAGCTCCGAGAGCATCCACCGGATATTCAACGCATGCTGCTCCGTGAGAATCTCTGTCGGAGCCATCAATGCAACCTGGCGCCCTGCATCGATTGCGACGAGCGCCGCAGCCAAGGCCACAAGTGTCTTCCCCGAGCCAACGTCTCCTTGGAGCAACCGCATCATGCGGATCGGCTGTCTCAGGTCCGAGCAGATTTCCGCAAGCGCCGTGCGTTGGGCCACGCTCAGTGGGAACGGGAGCCCCGCAAGGAACGAATCCAGCAAGCCCTGTGTACGCAACAACGCCCTTCCAGGAACAACCTGTTTCGTCCCTGCTAGACCGACCTGAAGCAACAGGAGTTCCTCGAATGCGAGCGTTCGGCGCGCCTGTTCAAACGCCTCGGGATCCGTCGGGCGATGGATCGTCTCAACCGCATCCTTCTTGCCAAGCAGATGCTGCTCCCGGCGGATGCTCTCAGGCAAGACATCGTGAGTCCATGGAAGCCATGTGTTGAGATTCCGGTGGATCAACGACCGCAGGTACCGATCGGAAACACCTTCCGTGGCAGGATAGACGGGAACCCAGCGCCCCATCTCAAGACCCACCCCTTCTTTCTCCCACGTCGGGGAACGCATCTGAAGTTCCCCGTATCTCCGTTCGACCTTCCCATATAGATCGATGCGGTCACCTCGTCGCAGCTGCTCGGCGATCCACGGTTGGTTGAACCAGATTGCGTAGAGAAATCCCGTTCCATCTCCGATCGCTGCTTTGAACAGCTTCATTCTGCGACCCGCCTGGCGTTGGCTGACCGCGTGAACCTCGCCTCGAACACACACCTCCTGCCCGGTTTGCACTGTGCCAATCGCAGAGATATCCGAGCGGTTCTCCAATCGCCGCGGGAAATACAGCAGTAGATCCTCAATCGTCTCGATGCCCAACTTCGCGAGCAGCGCGGCTCGTTTCGGCCCAACTCCGCTTGCATCAGTAACTGGAGCTGTCAATCGATCCCTGTCATCGAGATCCTTCGAGCAAGGTTCGACTCCATCAAGATGCGCCACGAGTCGATCGACAATCGTCCGACGCCGCGACGCGCCCGCCCTTCGATATCCTTCAGCAATCGATGCCATCGCTGGAAGATTCGCCCGAATGAACGCCTCCAGGCCATGCGTGACCGCCTCATTCCCGTACCCCATCGATCGCTCCAGCCGGAGGATCTTGCGAAGACGATCTTCCCAATCGCTGTTCTCTTGTGGCATATCGACGCCCACTTTATAATGTGTCGTCCCAACGCGCAAGAGGTGAATCATGGAAATTCGTACGTATGGAGATCCGTCGCTGCGGCGGCACGCCGAGCCTGTCGAACAGATTGACGATGAAATCCGATCGATCTGTGCTCAGATGGTCGAGACAATGCTCCGCGCCAATGGCGCCGGCCTCGCGGCGCCGCAGATTGGGATCTCCAAGCAGATCATCATCCTCGATGTCGACGGTGCATTTCACGTTCTCATCAATCCCCGCCTGGTTGAGGTCTCGACCGAAACAGAACAGATCACCGAAGGGTGCCTGAGTGTGCCCGGCGTTGACGCTCCTGTACAGCGAGCCACACGCGCAGTTGTTGAGGGAACCACACTCGACGGTGAAACGGTCCAGATCGAGGGAGAAGGCATTCTCGCCCGCGCGATGCAGCACGAGATGGATCACCTCAACGGGAATCTGTTCCTCGATCGCCTCAGCCCCGCGCGCAGACAGAGCCTCCTCAAGGAGTACCAGCGTCACCAGCGCGAGGATGCAGCGTGAGGATTGTCTTCATCGGCACCGCGCAGTTCGCCTGCCCGGCGCTTTTGGCTCTTGCAGATCACCATGAGATTCCGCTTGTCGTCACGCAACCCGATCGTCCGATCGGCCGCCATGCAGTCCTTCAACCTCCGCCGGTCAAGGAGGAGGCCCTCCGGCTCGGCGTGCCGGTTTTTCAGCCTGAACAGATCAACCAGGAAGACTCGATCAGACGGCTGCAGACGATCACGCCGGATCTCCTCGTCGTTGCCGCGTATGGGCAGCTGTTGAAGCCGAACCTGTTCACACTCGCTCCCCTCGGCACCGTTAACATCCACGCATCCTTGCTTCCTGCCTATCGTGGCGCTGCACCGGCCAATTGGGCGATCATCCGTGGAGAGAAGACGACAGGCATCACCACGTTTCTGATCGATGCGGGAATGGACACCGGAGATCTGTTGCATCAACGAGCCATCGACATCGCTCCCAACGAGACTGCGGGGGAGCTTGTCGAACGGCTTGGGACACTTGGGGCCTCGGTGATCCTCGAAACGGTTGAGGCACTTCACGCACAGACGGTGATTCCAACGTCTCAACCGCGCGAGGGTGCTTCGATGGCCCCCATGTTGTCGCGAAGCGATGGGCGGATCCATTGGGAGTCCCCCGCTCAGTCGATCCACAATCTTGTACGGGGTATGCAGCCATGGCCAAGCACTTGGACCCTACTCGAGGGCAGGCGCGTGAAGATCCATCGCACGAGGATGACTAACATCACCTGTGGGACGATTACCCCAGGCGAGATCGCACTTCGTGAGACCGATCGCCTCCTGGTTGGAGCCCCCGATCGGATGATCGAGATCTGCGAGATCCAGCGGGAAGGGCGCCCAAGAAGTACCGGAAGCGACTTCCTTCACGGACTTCGCGGTCCAGCCACGTTCGACTAGTCCGTCGGTTGGAGTCAAAGGTACAGGCCTTTCTGTTGAGCATCTTCTTCTCTGCGCTCGAGCACAGTGCCTCCGGGGAAGAGCAGCATGATCTCCGCTTCGGTTCCGGCATCCAAGCTCGAGTATACGCAGCATCTCGATCCCGCAGGCGACAAGCCGACCGATCGCGGGATGTCATGGATCCATCGAACAGATCCTCACCATCGACCCTCCGCACCACGCCGCAACGCACCGTCGTTGCCCCGCTCATGGTGGATCGATCGCATTCCCCCCGCACCCTCACAATCGGTTGCGAGTCGACAGTCTGCCGCCTATCCTCGTCGCATCATGGAGCCACACGAGAAGATCAGATGGCTTTGCGACCGTCTTCTGGAACGCTACGGAATGCCGGCGATGTCCCATTCGGATCCGCTGGAAACACTCGTGTTGACGATCCTCTCCCAGAACACGACTGACGTGAATCGTGACCGCGCATACAGCTCGCTTCTCAAGGCATTCGAGACGTTCGACGCCATCCGAATTGCACCGATCGATGCGATTGCGAGATCTATCCGTGCTGGCGGCCTCCATCGACAGAAGTCGATTGCCATCCGCAAGATTCTCCAACGGATACACGACGAACGCGGGAGGTTGGATCTCTCCTTCCTTGGCACGTGCAAGCTTGATGCTGCGATGGCGTGGCTGCTCGCCTCTCCCGGCATCGGAAAGAAGACAGCCGGAATCGTCATGCTCTTCTCATTCGGCAAGCCGTATTTTCCCGTCGATACACATATCCGGCGCGTGCTCACCCGATTGCAGTTGATCGAGCCCAAGGGCGACGCACACGATCAGGCGAACCGGCTTCTCCCGAGCGACCCAGACTTGATGGCTGCGCTTCATCTGGTGATGATCCAGCTTGGCCGCGAAATCTGCCATCCGCGCGCGCCGAACTGCGCCGAGTGTCCGTTGCGCGCAGAATGCCCTTCGGCAGACCCAGCACGACGATCCTCAGCAGGATCAGGAGGTTCAACATGACACTCGAAGAACGCCTCGGAGAGGCCCTGCGAAAGCGGCGCTGGACCCTGTCGACCGTTGAATCCTGTACCGCCGGTGGCCTTGCGTATCGGATCACCGCGGTATCCGGCGCTTCGACGTACTTCCTCGGCGGACTCGTGGCGTATGACAACCGAGTGAAGACCGCATGGGCTGGGGTTCCGGAAGGGGTCTTCGTTCGCCATGGAGCCGTCAGTCGGGAAGCCGCCGCCGCGATGGCGGCAGGTGGACGCTTGCGTTTCGGTACCGATCTCTGTCTAGCGATCACCGGAATCGCTGGCCCGGGTGGGGGAACCATCGAGAAACCGGTCGGCACGGTGTTCATCGCCGCCTCCACTCCAACCAATGCCCGGACCGAACGGTTCTCTTTCGAGGGAGATCGTGAACAAGTTCGCCAAGCGGCAATTCATACTGCGCTGGAAATGGGACTTGCGCTCTTGGCTGTCGACTAGCTCAAACCACGCTGCAGCCATCGATTGCCGAAACTCGCTTCGTCTCTCGCCATCCACACCAGCTATCCCTGGGCCAGCGGTCATGGCTTGTCTCCACTGCTTCAGATGGCCTTGAGCGCGCATTGCACGATGCCAGAACCTTCGGTGTGTCTCGCAGTGCAAGCGGACGTATGTCTGGCAGACGAGTAAACCATGATGCCTCACCTGACAGATTCGTTTTAGGAAGGGCATTCCAAGTTGCAGCGGTTCACTGCGCCCCAGTACTTCGTTGCCCTTTTCCCACCTCCGAGCAACGGGTCAACTTCGTCGTACCGCATTGGAATGCGAAGCCCGCATGACCGTGTCGAGCCATCTGGCCTTGATCGTCCTGCAAAGCGTATGCTAGCATCCACAAATGAAGCCTCGTGCACGGAAGTCCTGGAAACTCATCCTCTCCATTGTGATCGGTCTCGGGTTGCTTGGTGGCGTTCTCTACTACGTTGGTTGGCGGAGGATTCTCGCACAGATGTCCGCGCTCGGGGTGGTGGGGATTGCCGGGATCGTGGGAAGCGTCTTGCTCGCAATGGCCGCCTGGATCCTGTCGTGGTGGATCATTCTCCGCTCCTACGGGATCCGGCTCCCGCTCAGCCAGGTCATCGGCGCCCGCCTCAGCGGCTACGCGATCAGCTATCTCACGCCAACGCTGTACTTCGGAGGAGAACCAATCCGTGCACTGATGGTTACGGGCAAGACGGATGCTCCGACAACGCGAGTCTTCGCAACGGTGTTCCTGGAGCGGTTCCTGGGCGGATTGAGCATGATCCTGTTCATCCTTCTAGGCAGCTTCTTCGCCATCAGCTCGCCGTCACTTCCTTGGTCGGAAAAACGCCTTCTGATCTCTGGCGTTGGGTTCATCACGTTCTGGATTCTCGTCGGCCTTATCGACTTCGCGTGGAACTTCAAGTGGATCAGTCGAGCAATCCGCGTCCTTGGTGTTCCGTTTCGACGGTGGCGCGACCTGCTCGAGAGGGCAGCAAACAAGGTGTCTGAGACGGAAGAGGAGATCCATCTTGCATTCACCAAACACTGGAAAGGAACAACCCTTGCCTTTCTCGTACAACTCGTTGCGACCTTCTTTGTCTTCACGCGCCCACAGGTCTTCTTCTATTTCTCCTCCGGCCAGCTATTTACATTCCCTCAACTCGCGCTCCTGTTCACATTGACGATCATCCTCTTGTCGTTCTTTCTATGGATTACGCCAGGTGGGATCGGCACGGGAGAAGCTGCGATCATCGGGATCTTCCATCTTGTGGCGCCTTCCATCTCGGCCCACGGCGCTGTGGCGTTTTCGTTGATGTTCAAGTTTGCGGAATCGATTCTCGTAGCGCTTGGGCTGTACTACCTTGCCCAACGAGGCATTGCGCGTATCGGGAAGAGCCAACGGATCACAGACTAGGACAGCGCTACTGGTCGAGCATCATCGTCCCACTCGGCCCATACTATGGAATCGGACGAAACTCCCGGGAACTCAGGAGGCTCGCCCCATACAGCCCGATCAGACCACCAAGTACTAGGCCGAGGACGAGGTTCACCAAGCTGATCATCAGTATTCTTCCGCCATCAGCCAATCCGTCAAGTGCCGGCTGAGACATCGCTTGAGAGAGCATGACATAGTGCAACACGAACAGAATGACAAGCAACAGCAACCCCGCAAGAAAACCGATCAGGATCCCGATTCCTACGGTAAGTGGGATCACCGTTCGCTCGGAGATCCCCGACAGCCTCAACAGGCGAATCTCTCCGGCAAAATCGCGAAGTAGTTCTCGGTACCCACTTCGTGCAAACAGAAGGCTCAGTGCGATCGCCAAGACAAGTGCGATCAACAGGCCAATACGAGCCGCCGTCGACAGTGGAGACCGATCCAGATCGACCTGGCGTCTTCGTTCGACCACCTCGGTTACGCCATTCATGATCCTCAGGTCTGCGACCAAGTCTTGTGCCACACTCGACGTTGCCGGATGAATCACGAAAACGCCGCCGGATGCCCCGGAGACAAGCTCTTGGGCGAAATGGAACGCGACGCGCGAGACATCCGAACGTCCACGGATATCCAGGTACAGCGCATCCACGGTGGCCGATGACAGCCGTGGCGACAGAATCGCCTGTATCTCTTCGATCGGCAGTGAGCCATCTGCGGCGTTGTCCGCGGAGATCGAAGGAGGTACGAGGAAGAATGCGGCGGCCAAAGCAAGGAAAATGAAGAGGAACAGCCCCATTAGCGCGAAATACAGCGCACTACGAGCCCGAATCGCTCCAAGCAGCTCTCGAAACAAGAACAGGAACGGATTCATCATTCACTCACCGCCCCGTCGACAAGATGAACGATCCGCCGTTCTTGGGTCAGATCGGGCAGCGGTCCACGAGTCGCTGTAACAACCGTCAGGTGCCCCGTATGGATTCGATCGATCAATCGGCAAGCTTCGCCCCGCTCGTCGGCATCCAATCCCTCAAGCGGTTCATCGATGAGCAGCAGCAACGGATCGTTGCACACAGCAAGCGCCAAACCGAGGCGAACTCGATCAAGCGATGAGAGCTCCGCCGCCTCGACCGCTTGCTGCCGGATCAATCCCGTGGCTTCGAGCGCCAGAAGCGCCTTCTCCTCGGCTTGCTCCCGGAAATTCCCGAGCAAACGCAGCTTGAACAGCAGATTCTCATGGACCGTTCTGTCGAGTGGCGAGAACCCTTGACACATGTACCCGATCCGCTGCCGGAGCTCAAGGCGCTTCTCCGGGCTCAGACGGCCGACGTTCCGTCCATGGACAAGAATCTGTCCACGCTGTGGCGGGAGCTGGCCTCCCAGCAACCCAAGCAATAACGACTTGCCGGACGATGCTGGCCCGACAACATAGAGCAGTTCGCCTTGCTCTACGCGCAGATGAATATCTTCGAGGACCTTGATCCCCTCTTCCGCAGAGAAGTGCAGTTCGGAAACCTGAATCATTACGGCCATCGTGCCACCACAAATCGCTTCTTCCCAGACATGTCATGCTCGACACGGATATCGTCAAGACCACAAGCAGACAGCATCTCGTGGACCGCTACGTCCTGATTGTGTCCGATCTCGAGAAACAGCAGAGCTCCGGCGTTCATCACTGTTGGCAGGGAATCGAGCAGCTTCCTGATTTCCGTCAACCCCTGGGGACCACCGTCGAGCGCCATGCGAGGCTCATGGTCTCGCACCTCGGTCGGCAGCGTTGCCAATGCGTCTTCCGCCACATACGGCGGATTCGAGGCAACCAGGTCGTATGTTCCTTCCACTCGCTCCAGCCAGTTGCTCTCGATGAACTCGATCCGATCCTCCACGTCGTTCAATGCAGCATTCCCCTGAGCAAGGTCAAGGGCCCCGGGCGAAAGATCGACTGCGGTCACCACGGCCCGTGGGAAGTATCTCGCTAGACAGACGGCAATCACCCCTGTCCCTGTTCCAAGATCGAGACATCGGATATCCCGATCTCGAGGCACAAGCTTGAGGATGTGATCGAGGAGTTCCTCGGTCTCCGGACGCGGAATCAACGCCTCTCGATGTACGCGAAACCGAAGGCCCAGAAACTGGACTTCTCCGATTAGATGCTGAAGGGGAACACCATCTCGCCGCTGCTTCACAACCGTACGATAGCGAGCTCGCTCATCAATCGTCAACGGTTGATCAGGGGAGAGATACAGATTGAGTCGTTCGACGTCCAGCGCATGCGCAAGGAGGATCTCAGCCTCCAACCGAGGCTGGACCACCCCGGCCGCCTCGAGATATCCACGAGTCCAATTAAGAACCTCGCGAATGGTCCACTCGGTGCTCAGCGTCGTCCCCCCCATCCACGAAGGCCGACAGCCCTCATTTGCCGAATACAATAGCGAAATCTTGTGGTCAATACAAGCGGTTCGTATAATCCTCTCACCCAGTGAAAGCAAAACAGGATCTACAAAACGATCCAGTTCGTGTAGCTTCGAGGAGGCATGCCATTGTGGTCTCTTCCCTTCTCTTTGTGCTCTCCATGGCCATCGCTGGAGCAGCTTCCGCGGCTCAACGGTTGTTCCCTCCATTCCTGGGAATGTCTCGATCGGTGTCCAGCTTGCTTGTTGGCGCGATCATTGGCGGTGCCCTCGCGGTGCTCCTTCGCTGGGCTTCTAGCCGCCTAGCGCCTGCCTGGTCCACGAGACAGACCGCCATCCGTCTCGTCAACGCGCTTCTGGTCGCGATGGCTTCGACATGGGTCGGCATCGCGTTCATGCTCGGTCTCGGACTCTGGTTCCCACGCAGCCCCTCAAGACGACTTCTCCAAGGCGTCTTTCTCATCGGGAGCGCATGGATCGGCTTGCGGATCGGATTCTCTTTCGTGAACCCCATCTGGCAGACTGCCGCGTCACGTACGCAGAGCAAGCCGCATCGGGTGCCCGGGAAGAAGCTTCTCGACACAAGCATCATCATCGACGGTCGAATTTCTCACCTTGTCTCCACCGGTTTCATCGAGGGCGAGATCCTTGTTCCCGAGTTCGTCCTCAGTGAGCTTCAGAGCATCGCAGACTCTTCGGACAGCCTGCGACGCCGGAAGGGACGTCGCGGCCTTGACATTCTCAACGACCTGATCCACGATGAGTCTGTATCAATGCGCATTCTGGCCAAGGACTATCCCTCGATTCGCGAAGTCGACAGGAAGCTGATCCACCTTGCCAAGGATGAGGGGGCAACATTGATTACCACCGACTTCAACCTGAATCGCGTCGCCCGAGTTGAGGACGTCCCGATTCTCAACGTGAACGAACTCGCCAATGCCGTGAAGCCACGGTTCATTCCCGGAGAGACGCTGTCGATCGAGATTATCGATCGCGGGGAGGAGATCAACCAAGGAATCGGATACCTTGATGACGGCACGATGGTCGTGGTGGAAAACGGGCGACGTCACATTGGCCGAACGATTACAACAATCGTGAAGAGCGCGCTGCAGACCGAGGCGGGGAGAATGCTGTTCGTCGAGCCGTCTCGCGAGATTCCGCAACTGCGGCGATAGAAAGGAAGGATATCTTGAAAGTGCGCATGTTGGCTAGCATCGCTTGTGTGGTGCTGCTTGGGCTTGTCAGCGGCTGTTCATTCTTCGGAGGCGACAAGACAGAATACACCTACTGGGAGCCCGAGCTTTCCCCGGACGGACGCAGCTTGGCGTACGAGTCCACTGTAGGCGAGAACCTCGAGCTGTTCCTTCGAGATCTTGAGACCGGAGAGGAGCGCCGTTTGACGACAAACGAGGAGCCCGACTGGTCTCCATCTTGGAGCCCATTCGGAGACCGGATTGCCTTCGTCTCACGCCGGGATAAGAACGTCGACATCTACATCCTTACCCTGGCGGACCTGAGCGTCGAGCGCCTCACGAACCATGAGGACGACGACATCAATCCGAACTGGGGGCCTGATGGATTGATCTACTTCAACTCGAATCGATCCGGGGTCTGGGAGATCTACTCGATCGATCCTTCGGATTGGTCATTGGTAAAGGTCACGCATCTGACGGCGCCCCCTTCGTCATGATCGTCAGTGCAGTAATCCTCGCTGCAGGTCGCGGCGAGCGGATGGCCACGGAGACCCCCAAGGCGTTCCTCGAACTCTCGGGGCGTCCGCTGTTTTTGCACGCCGTCGACACATTCGCCCGAGTCCCACGCGTCGAAGAGATCATCGTCGTCGCCCCTCAAGGTGTTCTGGAGACAGCTCGCGAAATGGCAGCAGCGAGGGTCGTTCCCGAAAAGCTCATCGCCGGCGGCGCCACGCGCCGCCAATCGTCGTTGGCCGGGCTTCGGGCTGCGACAGGAGAGATTGTGTTGGTCCACGACGGCTGTCGGCCGTTCGCCAGCACTGCGCTGATCGATCGGGTGCTCGATGCGGCCATTCAGCACCGAGCCGTCGTTCCTGTTCTGCCATCTGTTGACACGCTATACAAGCTTGAGGCGACTGGTCAGCGCGTCCAGGAGCTTCTCGACCGCGCGACCATCGCCCGTGCGCAGACGCCACAAGGGTTCGATCGATCGCTGATACTCGATTGTCTCCAGACAGCCCCTGCTTCCATGACCGACGATGCATCGGCCGTCCTCGCCCAAGGGAGGGAAGTGTTCATCGTCGAGGGCGAGGCGACAAACCTGAAGGTCACGTATCCGGAGGATCTTCGCTGGGCTGGGCTGTTCGCCGCCGAGGCCACACGCTGAACCGTTCCTCGGATCGATCCGCCTGCTTTGCTTGGCCGTTCTGATCCGGCTAGAATGCATCCATTCTCTTCGCCAAGGAGGCTGGCATGATGCGATGCAAGACCGTAGGGCTGGTATTGGGAATGGTGGCGATCTTGTCGTTTGCGGCAGGGGCACAAGACGCGTGGCTCGTTCCCTTCAACGCCGGCGACACGGCCGTGTGGTTCTTCAACAACGCCACAGGAGTAGACGTTACCGGGATCCAGATCGAGTTCGACCAGGAAGTCACAATCGTCAACAAGCTTGAATTCGGCGGCACCCTTGTGCCGTTGGGAACGCTGACGGGTAGCACGTTCACCCTCGTTGGCGAACTGGTCAAGTACGGATCCATGCAACTCGACTGGCAGCCCGCCGCCGCTGTGCCGACCTATGCCATCTGGCTCTCGGGACAGCAGCCGATCGGCAAGCCGTACTTCACATCTGTGGAGAAGCTCGGCTATCTGTTCGGACAAGGGATCGTCCATCTGCGGGAGGCTGATCCGGCCGGGCTAGCCGCTGCATTCGAGCAGTTTTTCCTCGACAACGAGGAGTACCTCGCTGGCCTGTCAGAGTCATTGGGGATGTCACTCAAGGACTCGCTCATGCCAATCATTATGACTTCGCCGGCGGAGGGAATTGAGAATTTCTTCAACACGATTGTCGGGATGCTCGGCGTCACCGATCTCGCGGGAGTTCTTGAAGGCGGTATCGATTTCGCAGCCCTGTTCAACGTGCTCGGTTTGTAGCAGGCGACTGGCGGACCAAAGATGCTCGACGGGGAGGTTTCGGCCTCCCCGCTTTTACTTCTACGCTCCACTTCGGGGCAAACCGGCTACGGTCCATGACTCGGACGAAGCAAGGCGCGGATCCGTGGCGGATCCAACGGATAGACGCAAACGGCCGATCCAATCGCATGAGCGACCGCATTGGCCACAGCGGCGTGGGCTGCCATGAGCGGAACCTCTCCGATCCCCTTGGCTCCGAACGGACCGGCGGGAAATGTCGTTTCCACGAAATCAACCGTCATCGCCGGCGCAACGTCACGAATCGTCGGAATCCGATACGTCGTCAGTCCATTGACGATCAACCGTCCGTCCCGTCTTGGGATCTCCTCCATCAATGCAAAACCTACTCCCTGGGCAACTCCACCGTGGACCTGGCCGGTGGCCAATGTTCGATTGAGAATGCGCCCCGAGTCGTGTACCGCCACGAAGTTGACAACACGGCTCTCTCCCGTGGCCGTGTCCACCTCCACCTCAGCGACATGCGTCGCGTAGGCGTAGACGGGATACGCATCGCCAAGGCCTGTCTTGGGATCCCAGCTAACAGGCTCGGTTTCCGCCCAGCCTTCGACCGCGGTATCCATGTTGCGAAGCCACATTTCCTGCGCGATCTTCTCGATACGGGCAGGGATCTCGTCGATCGGGATGCCAAGATCGGAGGCCAGCGTCTCGATCCGCTGGCGAAGTTTCGCCGCCGCGTCAAGGACGGCCAGCCCGCCCATCATCGTCCCGCGAGACGCGACGGTCGGACCGGAATCGGGCACACGACTCGTATCAACCGGTGAGATCTGCACGCGATCGACCGGAACGCCAACTGCCTCCGCCGCCAACTGGAGGATGGCAGTCGTGAGGCCCTGGCCCATCTCGACCGTCCCAATCGCAACGGTGATCGATCCATCCGCCTCGATCTTCATCGTGGCCCCGGCCTTGTCGAGGAACGGCGCCTTGCCACCAAGGCCGACACCGTAAATCACACATGCAATCCCCAGACCACGCTGTACCGAAGTATTCGCCTCATTGAACGCGTCGGTGCGGCGAACGCGCGCCTCCCACCCGGCAAGCTCCGCCGCTCGATCGAGCGTTTCGGCGATTCCAACGCTCTCGGTAACCCGATGCCCCGTGGACGTCTCGTCCCCCGGATGCAGGACATTTCGGCGTCGGATCTCGGCTCGATCGATACCCAACTCAGCGGCCAGCCGGTCGAGTTGCGCCTCATGCGGGAAGATCACTTGCGGCGATCCGAAACCACGAAACGCTCCGTTCGGAACGCTGTTCGTCGCAATCGATCTTGCGATGACTCGAACGTTCGGAATCCGATACGGCCCTGCAGCCGTGCACAGGCTGCGCCACAATACTGCCGAAGAGAGGGTTTGATACGCCCCCGCGTCGAGCGTCACCTCTACGTCGACCGCTGCGAGGGTTCCGTCGGTTTTCGCCCCCGTTCTGTAACGGACGCGCGCCGGATGCCGCTTGCTCGTGGTCTGGACGTCCTCGCCTCGCTCCAGCACCAGCTTCACCGAGCGACGTGTCACCCGAGCCAGAATCGCGGCAAGCGAGCAGATCAGCGACGGAACATCTTCCTTCCCTCCGAACGCCCCACCGGTCGTTGCTTGGATAATCCGAACCTTCGACATCGGCAACCCCAACACCCTTGCAACAGCATTCTGGATGTAGAAAGGGCACTGTGCGGATGCGTAGACCGTCATTGCGCCGAGTTCGTCGGGCACAGCAATCGCGCCTTGGGGCTCGACGTACGCATGCTCTTGATAGCCCGTCTCGTATTCTGCCTCGACAATCGCATCCGCCTCGGCGAAGCCGCGCTCGATGTCGCCCTTGTGGAGCACCATTTCGTTGAATAGGTTCCCGCCGTCCTCAGTCGATGCCGGATCTGCAGCGACCATCGGGGCATCCGCTTTCAGCGCCTGCCGCACATCCTCAACGGCGGGAAGCTCCTCATACTCAACGGCAACCCTTGCCGCGGCCTCTCGGGCAGCGCGTCGCGATGTTGCGGCAATCAGCGCCACGGGCTCACCGACGTATCGAACCACGTCCTTCGCCAGCGCCGGCTGATCATCGTAGATGACATGCACCACGTTCTCACCAGGAATATCATCGCGTGTCGCAACATAGACAACGTCGGGATCCTCAACCGCAGGCGTCACGTCGACTCGAACGATCCTTGCATGAGGATATGGGCTACGAACGACAGCCGCATGGAGCATCCCAGGGAAAGCGAGATCGTCGACGAACTTTGCTTCTCCCCGAACCTTGTCCACCGCATCGGGACGCGTGATTCCCACCCCGATCAGCGTCGCTCGCCCATCGCTCACGCTACAGTCGCCCTCCCATCGTCAGCGTCATAATCGCTTTCTGCGTGTGCAGCCGGTTCTCTGCCTGATCGTAGATCCAGGAGAGCCCGTTGTCACAGACATCCGGCATCGCTTCGTGGCCCCGATCGACCGGCATACACTGCAGCAGGTATCCGGGATCGGCCAGCGCTTGCTTCTGCGCTGTGTAGCACCAATCCTTGTGCCTCAACGCGATCTCGTGTTCCTTCTCCTTGCCGATCTGGTAGCGATCCTTCGTGAACCAGTTGCGTGGAAAGACGACCGTCGCGCCTTCGAGTGCCCTATCCAGATCGTTCTCAACTGAGAACTGCCCACCGGATGATGCCGCCAGATCGCGGCACTGTCGCATCACGTTCGGATCCATGTCGTATTCCGGCGGGTGTGCAACTACGACATCCATCCCGTACATCGCCGAGATCAGCGCCGTGCCCTGAACCGAACATAGGCCTCGGATCCACGGCGTATACGCCCACATGATGACGATCTTCTTCCCCTTCACATCGCCTTCGAGTTTCTCATGCATCGTGTAGATGTCGGTCAGCGACTGACATGGATGGTTGATATCGGAGGCCATGTTGATCACGGGAACCTCGGCATGTTCACCGAACTTCTGCATCACCTCGTCGCCAAATCCGTAGCGATCAATAGCATCATCGAGCAAGCGAATGCCGATGCCATCGCAGAATCGAGCCATCGCCTTTGCCGTATCCTTGACCGTCTCACCTGCGCCAGGTTTGTCTTCGAGCGACATGCGCATCGTCGACGGATTGAGAAACTGGGCGTGACCGCCAAGCTGCGTCATTCCGGTCTCGAACGACATCCTTGTGCGTGTGGACCCCGCGAAGAACAACATAGCCAACGTCTTATCGGGAAGCGTATGGTGCGGCTTCCGGCTGTAGAAGGCACCCTTCAGCTGATCAGCAACCTTCATCGCGATGTCATACTCCTCGCGAGTCCAATCCGCCTCACTGATCAGGTTCCGTCCTGCGAGATCGAACCAACTCATGGTGCCTCCTTCTTGTTTTCCCTACCGTCCTCCCAACGTGAGGGCCATGACTGCCTTGGCAGTATGAAGTCGGTTGGCAGCTTCGTCGTACACGACGGAGTGCTCGCCGTCGATCACGCCGTTCGTGACCTCCTTGCCTCGATCAGCAGGCAGCGCGTGCATGTAGATTGAGCGTGGCTTCGTAAGGCGCATCTTCTCTTCATCGCAAATCCAGTCTGTGTGGCGATCAGGTTTGGCTTCGGCTGACAACAGACCGCCCCAGTTCTTGGCGATGACAACATCTGCATCCACGAACGCATCCTCCATCGAATGGGACACCTTGATCTTGGCGCCGTACCGTGTCGCGTTCTCCTGTGCCTTGTCCATGATCTCCGGCATCAGGTCAAATCCCTGTGGATAGGCAAGGGTGACATCGATCCCGTACCTCGGGAACAGCAGAATCTGGGACTGCGGCACCGACAGCGGCTTGAGATGCGTGTCCGCATACGCCCAACTGACACCCACCTTGAGATCCCGCAGATCCTTGCCGAACCGTTCCTGAATCGTCATCAGATCAGCCAGAACCTGCATTGGGTGGTAGACATCATCCTGAAGGCTTAGAACCGGAACATCGGCAGCCTCGGCAATCGCATGGATGTAGTTGTTCCCCTTCTGGAACTCGCATGCTCGAATGGCAATCGCGTGTCCGTACCGCGTAAGGACTTTCGCGGTGTCCGCAACCGTCTCACCATGCGAAAGCTGTAGCGTCTCCGGAGCAAGGAAGTGAGCGTGACCGCCTAGCTGGGTCATGCCGGCTTCGATCGAGTTGCGGGTACGTGTGGACGCATCGAAGAACAACATGAACAGGGTCTTGTACAGCAACCACGGCGTCGGCTCGTCATGGGCAAACTTGATCTTCAGCTCACGAGCTAGGTCAAGGATGATATCGATCTCTTCCTTCTCGAAGTCCTGTACTGTGATGAAATCTCTCCTACGGAATAGGTACGACACGATTCACTCTCCCTCATCCTGCGCTACCCCCATCTCTCGTGCGATCTGGGGAAACGCGGCGTAGAACGCTGCCGCCGCAACCAGCTGATCGATGGACACCCTTTCGTTCGGGGCATGGGCATACTTCTCGTCTCCCGGGCCAAACCCCACGGTGGGAATACCATAGATCCCTGCAATAACTGTTCCATTGGTGCTGAAATCCCAGCGGGAGACAGACGGTTCAGACTGGAATACCTTGCGATACGTCGTCCTCGCCGCCTGTACGATCGGATGTTGCTCATCCATGACCCAGGAAGGGAAGTACTTCTCAGCAGGATAGCAAACGCCCGTGTAGCTCGGCTTGTCGTACCAGAGGTCAATCAGCTCGGCACGTACACCTGTCCGTTCCAGAATCTCGGAAACCTCTTTCCTGGCTGTCTCGCCGGACTCGCCAGCTGTCAGACGTCGATCGATGTGAATCTCACATCGATCGGCAACCGCGTTAACCGATGGAGAAACGGATGTAATCTCCGAGACCGTAATCGTTCCCTTGCCCAGAAACTCATCCGGACGAAGCTCCTCGTTGAGCTGCTCGATTTCCGCCAGAATGCGAGCCATCGAGTAGATGGCGTTTTCTCCCCGTTCCGGCGCACTAGCATGTGCTGAGACACCGTCCGTCCGGATCTTGTACTCGATGCGTCCTCGATGCCCTCGGTGGATCCGTAGGCTTGTCGGCTCGGTGATTACAGCGAGGTCCGGCACAAGACCGTGCTCGTCGATCAGATAGCGCCAACAGAGCCCGTCGCAGTCTTCTTCCATGACGGATCCGACCACGTAGACCGTGAAGTCACCCAGCAGATCGAGCTCCTTGAGGATCCTCATTCCGTACACCATCGATGCCATACCACTCTTCTGGTCCGATGCCCCTCGTCCGTAGACCCATCCGCCCTCGATCGCTCCACTGTGCGGCGCTCGGGTCCAAAGACTCTGATTGCCCACATCGACCGTGTCCACGTGGGCATCCATGGCGATCCGAAGGCGTCCGGATCCAACCCGTCCGATCACGTTTCCCAACCTGTCGGTGCCCACCTCGTCGAATCCAACCTTGAGCATCTCCGCTCGGATTGTGTTGACGACAGCTCGCTCCTGACCCGAGGTGCTGGGGTTCTGGATCAGCTGGCTCGCAAACGCAGCGATCTCATCTCGAAGCTCCTTGGCTCGAACGAATGCGTGGGATATTCCATTCATGGCAACCTTCTTCCGATGAGGTGTACCCCCGGGTAGTGACGAGCTCTCGATCCAACAAGCGTCTACCCCATGATGAGGGCCATCATGCCCTTCTGGGCGTGAAGCCGATTGGCCGCTTCTTCGATAATCACCGAGTTCGGTCCGTCGATGACTTCGTCGGTAACCTCCATGTCGCGATCCGCAGGCAGGCAATGCATGTAGTACGCATCGTCGGTCAACGCCATCTTCTCCTGGGTGCAGATCCAATCCGTATTCGCTTCGAAGATCGGCTTCGCCTTCGCCTCATCCATGAGACCTGAACCATCCGTGGGTTGGGCCGTCCACGCCTTCGGGTAGACCACGTCGGCACCCTCGAACGACTTGTCCATGTCGTGACTGATCCGGAATCCGCCACCGTTCTTCTTCGCCAGTTCCTTCGTAGCTTGGAGAATCTTCGGATCGAGGTCGAGCCCTTCGGGATGGGCAAGCGTCACATCCATTCCCATCATCGCTGCGGAGACAATCGCGCTTTGCGGTACAGCCAGCGGTTTGGCTACTGAACCGGAGTACGCCCAACTCATGACGAACTTCTTCCCTCGCAGGTCCCGTCCGAGCTTCTCCTGCATTGTCATCACGTCGGCCAACGCCTGACATGGGTGATACATGTCGTCTTCCATGTTGATCACGGGGACCTTTGACCATTCGGCGAATTCGCGCACAATGCGGTCGCCCTTCCCGTATTCCCAGCCGGTGGGTTTCCCGTAAATTCGGATCGCGATCGCATCACCCATCTCAGCGAGAACACGCGCCACATCGCTGATCCTTTCTGTCTTATAGGCGATTTCATCGCCCCTCAATGCCGGAGTGTAGACGGCGCCTGGTTGAAGGAAGTGTGCGTGTCCCCCGAGCTGCGTCATCCCTGTCTCGAACGAGTTGCGGGTTCGTAGACTCGTGTTGTAGAACAACATGTGCAGCGTTTGCCCGTCAAGCACCTTGTACGGCTCACGTCGAATGAACTTCCGCTTCAGGTCGTGTGCCGTATCGAGCATCGCCTCAATCTCATCTCGAGAGAAGTCGAGCCACGTGATGAAGTCGCGCCCTCGAAGCGTTGTATTGGACATCAAAGCCTCCCTGTGATCTATCCCCTTGTGATCGACGTCCCCGCAGCACCTTCAAGCGCGGCGACCGCCTGATCGAGTGACGTGATGATCGCCCTCTCTCCACCTGCCTCGATGAATCGAATCGCCGCGCGAACCTTCGGTTCCATCGATCCCTTGGCGAACTGCCCGTCTGCTTGATGCTGCTTCGCCTCATCGACAGTCATCCGGGACAGCACTTCCTCGTCGGGGGTCTTGTAGTTGAGGCGGACACTGTCGACATCGGTTAGGACCATGAAGATCGACGCACCGACATCGACAGCCAACCGTTGCCCAGCAAGATCCTTATCGATCACTGCATCGACACCTTGCAGCTTCGCGTTCTCACGGATCACCGGGATCCCACCACCACCGGATGCAATGACAATCGAGCGCGCCGCGATCAACTGCCGAATCGCTGCCTTCTCGGCGATCTCGATTGGATCCGGCGAAGGCACGACGCGACGCCATCCACGTCCGGCGTCCTCACGCACGTTGTATCCCTTGCTACGCTCGAGTTCCCTCGCCTCTGCTTCACTGTAGAACGGCCCAACCGGCTTGGTTGGGTTGTGAAACGCAGGATCGTCCTTGTCCACGACCACCTGGGTCACTAGGGTCGCAATCGGGATGTCAGCCCGGCCGTTCTCGCAGAAGAGGTTGCCCAGCTGCTGCTGGATCATGTAGCCGATCATTCCTTGACTCTCAGCGCCACAGACAAACAGCGGCATCACAGCCGCCGCCTCTTTGGCAACCTCGTTTTGGAGAAGTATGTTCCCCACCTGTGGGCCATTTCCATGGGTCACCACGATCTTGTAGTTGTCTGACAGCACCATCGCTGCAAGTTGCCCGCACGTGACATGCACGTTGTGCATCTGCTCTTCGAACGTGCCGCGCTGTCCGGGTTGAAGAATCGCGTTGCCACCAAGAGCCACGACCGCTAGCTGCTTCTCGACTGTCATCGGACCACCCTTCCGTTCATGCGCTTCGATCGCCGGACGTAACGTTCTTGCCCGCGGCAACCGCCGACTCCTTCTGTCGTCGTTCGGCCGAAGGCACCTCCCGCCACGCTTTCTTCAAACGCGTAGGGGGGTGTGATCGGTTCTCCGTTATTCCTCCCAGATGGCTCGCATCCGCGTCCAATGCTCGACCATCTTCGCAAACGCCGTGTCTCCATCTTGGCGACGGATCGCATCGAGAACGTCGCTGTGCAACGCCGCGACGGTCTCCAGATCATCGACGTTCTTCATGTAGTACTGGCGAGTGAACTCACGATAGACCCGTTGATCCATGGAGTTGAGAAGCGGTGCAAGTGCAGCGACCACCAGGCTGTTTCCCGCAGCTGCAGCCAGGGCGATGTGGAACTCCTTGTCCGCATCCAGATACGCTTCGAAGCTATCGTTCGCCGCATACTCACGCATCCTGCGAAGGATTTCCTCCAGTTTGGACAGCACTTCGGGCGACCGCTTCGCTGCGACAAGCGCGGCTACCGGCGGCTCCAATGCCTCCCGCGCGTCCATCACTTCATGACATCCAGCCTCACTCTCGATCAAGCAGACGGTATCTTTCTCTTCATCCGATGAGGGAAGCCGTACGACGTAATTGCCGCTTCCAGGGCGTGATTCGATGATCGACATCGCCTGCAACGCGCTGAGCGCTTCGCGGATCGAGGGTCGGCTGACACCCATTTGATCCGCTAACTCGAACTCTGATGGGAGCTTGCTTCCCAGCGGGTAGTCTCCGCGTTGAATCGCCTCGACGATCTGTTCCGCGGCGATCGCGGTCACCTTGCGCGGCCGCACTTTTTCGAATGGCATCGTCCCTCCTTCGCGGGATCGTTCGGCCGAGCTGTATGATAGCTTGACCGATTAACGGCCGCAATCCCTCAATCGCGGTCCACGCGCGGCTCACGAAACAAGAACTGCCCTCCTCCAGGTTCCGCCAGCACAACGCCGTCAGCGTAGGCCATCACGCCGCGCGCAATCGTCGCAACGACCCGCCCACGGATCGTCCATCCTTCATACGGCGAGAAGTCTGTGTGCATGTGAAGCCTGTCCGCGTGGATCTCCCAAGTCTCATCCGGGTCGAAGATCACGAGATCGGCATCGGATCCTACCTCGATCGCTCCTTTCCGAGGATACAGGCCGTGGACCCTTGCCGGACCTTCGCTCAGCAGCCGCGGGATATCCGGAAGATGGAGCAAGCCCTTGCTGATCCCTTCCGAGTAGAGCAGCGGGAGCAAAGTCTCCACGCCGGGCAATCCGTACGGGAGATCGAGGAACGAACCGTGCCATGATTTCTGAGCCCGCGTGAACGGGCAGTGATCGGTGGCCACAAAATCCAATTCCTGCCGCCGCAAACCCTTCCATAGAGCCCGCTGATCAGCATCCGTACGCAATGCAGGGCTGGCGGAGAACAGATGCCCGTCCATCCGATCGTAGCTATCTGCCGTAAGCACAAGGTACTGTGGACAGGTCTCCGCCGTCAGCCGCGCACCTCGCCCTCTTGCCTCCCGAACCGCCGCAAGTCCGAGGGCAGAGCTCACATGCACGATGTGTGTGGGACAGCCCGTCTCCTCTGCCAACCGGCCCACCTGCGCGATCGCCGCTGCTTCACATAGGTCAGGGCGTGCCATGGCAAGTGTCGACATCTCTCCAACATCGTCTGGCGTCAGTCCGTCGGCAATCGATCGGATCAGTCCATCGTCCTCGCAGTGAACCACCGCCGCAGCCCCAAGATCCGCCAATGCGTCAAACGCCCGTTTCATCACGGCAGGTTGTGTTCTTCGACCGGACTCGCTGTATGTTGTGTAGAACTTGAAGCTCGTCACGCCACGGCGTATTCCCTCGATGAATTCGTCTTCAGCGCCTGGCTTCCAACCGATGACTTCGCCATGTAGCGCAACATCGATCACCGAGCCAGCGATCTCCTCGAGTCGTCGTTCGATCTCCTCAGGGATCGATGTTGCGGAGGATCCGACCGTGAAGTCAATGATCGTCGTCACGCCACCACACGCCGCAGCAGTCGTCCCCGAAGTGAAATCGTCGCTTGATCGTGTGCCAGCAACCGGAAGAGCCATGTGCGTATGTGCATCAATGACTCCCGGAAGGACCAACCTCCCATCGGCATCGACCGTTCGTTCGCCCGTCAGTCCTGACGACACCGCGCTGATCTTGCCGCGGTCGATTCCCACATCGGCCGAGGTCACCGACCACGGCGTCACAACAGTTCCTCCTCGAACAACAAGATCATGCATCGGGATCGATGGATCTCCCTTCTGAACAGAGTTCTTGCACACCGGTCAAGCTGCATGATAGCATTGGCGGCGCCGCTGCACAATTCGTGTTGCGGACCGGAGGCATGATGATTGACCTAACCCGCAACGAGCAACGACTTCAGCGTACTGTCCAACGAGCCCAAGAACGGGGAATCATTGTTCCAACGTTTGCTCAAATGCGCGATCCGCGTCTGATCCCTCCATCGATCGTCGAGAAGCTCTCCAGTATCGGGCTGTGGGATCTACATCCGCTGAATCTGTTCCGGATCACGTGGAAGAACGAACCCACTGCACACGGTGGTGGATTCGGGAACGTCAACTTCATCGAATTCCCTCCCGAACTCACTGGCGTTCCAGCACGGATCATCGGTCTGGTCGGCAAGTGGTTCCCCACTGGAGCGCACAAGGTCGGGGCCACATTCGGTTGCCTCGCCCCCCGTCTGGTTACCGGGCAATTCGATCCGACGTTCCACAGGGCCGTCTGGCCCTCCACTGGCAACTACTGCCGCGGTGGAGCGTACGACGCACACCTGCTCGCGTGTGAGTCGATTGCGATCCTCCCCGAAGAGATGTCGCGTGAGCGGTTCGAGTGGCTCGCCCAGGTCGCCGGCGAGGTGATCGCTACGCCAGGCTGCGAATCGAATGTCTGGGAGATTTTCCAGAAGTGCAAAGAACTCCAGGCCACACGCGACAACGTCATGGTATTCAACCAGTTCGACGAGTTCGGCAATCATCTGTGGCACTACGATGTGACCGGACGAGCCATGGAGGAGGTTCTCCGCAGTGAACTCGGCGACGGAAACTACACCGGGGTCGTGCTCACATCCGGCTCGTCGGGAACCATGGGCTGCGGCGACTACCTCAAGGAGCGCTTTCCGCACAGCAAGCTCGTTGTCTCTGAGGCGCTGCAATGCCCTACATTGCTCGAAAACGGGTTTGGCGGTCACCGGATCGAAGGGATCGGCGACAAACATGTCCCGTGGATTCACAACGTCCGCAATACCGACATGGTGATCGCCGTAGACGACGAAGACACGATGAACCTTGTCCGACTGTTCAACGAGGACGCGGGACGAGCCTACTTGGAATCCCGCGGTGTCGCCTCAAGTGTTGTGGAGCAGCTCGACTTGCTGGGAATCTCGAGCATCGCCAACCTGCTATCGGCGATCAAGTTCGCGAGATACTACGAGATGTCCGGCGACGACATGATCCTCACCGTCCTCACCGATTCGATGGAGCTGTATGAGAGCCGCTTCCAGGAGCTTCGCGAAGCTCGTGGCCCTTATGACCGCACCGATGCCGCAGTAGACTACAATGCCCGGCTGTTGGGAATGAGAACCGACGCGATGCTCGAGTTGGGGTATCGCGAGCGGAAGCGGATCCACAACCTGAAGTACTACACCTGGATCGAGCAGATGGGGCACTCCGCAGACGAATTGGACGACCAATGGTATGACTTCCCTGGCTACTGGGCACGCGTCCACTCGCTCGTCCCGGCGATCGATCAGTTGATTGTCGCATTCAACGAGCGCGTGGCGCAACTGGATGCCACCGATGACGGCGATCGATCGACCTGATGTCCCCAAGACGCGTATCCCCACTGAGCGATCTTGCGCATCGGATCGTAGCCCAGGTAGGCACCCGACAGATCTCTCGCCCAATCCTGATTGTGGGAGCGATCAGCGCGGGGAAGACATCCACCGGTCTCCGATTGCTGTCGATGCTGCGTCGATCCGGCATCCGTGTTGGTGGGTTCCTTGCCCCGAGGATCCTGGAGGGAGACGAAACGATCGGCTATTCCTTGATCGACCTTTCGACCAATGCAACGCATCCGTTTGCAGGACTCGAGTCAAGCGATGTTCGGATCGGCCGTTTTTTCATCTCAAGCAGCGACCTCGCGACGGCTGATCACATCGTAGCATCTGCAGTCAGGGAAGCCTCCGTGGTGATGATCGACGAGGTGGGGCGGCTCGAACTCAACGGGCAGGGACATGCCCCAGCCGTTCGGCGGCTTCTTGCGTCGCGTCCGGAAGTTATCCCGATCCTCCTCGTTCGCGATGAGTTGGTCGACGCCGTCGTTCGTGCGTTTGACATCGAGAATCCACTGGTGTTCCCAGCTAGCGACATCCGCAACGTAGAGAGAACCAGCGCCGCAGGCGCTCAGACGTTCTGGGAGATCGTCGACTCGGTTCCGTATCCGCTTCTTGTTACGGTCCACCCGGATGGATACCCACGATCTCGGCCGATGCACATCGTCGAACGCGATACGGCCAGCTTGTGGTTCGCAACATCCCTCGCGTCAAGGAAGATCGCACAGATCAAGGAGAACCCCCACGTGACGGTCCTGTTTGTCGATTCTGCACGGTTCAACTACGCATCGGTCGACGGTGATGCAAGCGTTGTCGTCGACGTTGACAAGGAGCAGAAGCTGTGGCGGGAAGACTGGCGAGATGACTGGCCCAATGGGCCGGCCGATCCAGACTACGTACTACTCCGGATCGACGCACTGCGTGGGCACTACATCCGTGGATCCACCGGGGAGTCAGGGGTTGTGAATCTGCGGCAATCCGAAGCGGCTTGAGTCTCTCCCCGTTCGGACGGTACGATCAGACCGGTAATTGCGACAATCCGGTTTCGGAGGCACCGATCACCTCAGATGCCTTCATCCGGCGGATCATGCAAGAGGGGGCAGACGCAATGGAGTGGATCTATCTGCTGATTGGGCTGGTTGTCGGTTTCGTCCTCGGAGTGGTGGTCTTCCGATCCCGTGAAGGGCAACGCACCGCAAATCTTCGAGTCGAGAACGCGCAGCTTGAGCAGCGCTTGCTCGCCGAACAGGAGAAGCTCCAGTGGACGGACGCTGCAGAGCAGAAACTCCGCGAAGCGTTCACCGCCTTGGCCAGTCAGAGCCTATCGACCAACTCACAGCAGTTCCTCACCGATGCGCAGAAAGAACTGAAAACGCTTGTCGATCCGCTCACGCAGAAACTCGATACGATGGACCAGCAAGTGCGCACGCTAGAGTCAAAGCGAGAGGGTGCGTACGGGAAGCTCGGCGAGCAATTGCGAACCCTGGGCGAGGCACAATCCCAACTCCAGCGAACAACCGTCTCGCTCGAGCAGGCGCTCAAGTCGCCAACCGCACGAGGCGCGTGGGGAGAGCACCAGCTCGAACGGGTTCTCGATCTCTCGGGAATGGCCAAGAACGTACACTACAGCCTCCAGGTCTCGACGGATCAGGGGCGACCGGATGCAACGGTGAACCTGCCCAACGGAGGTGTCCTGCCGATCGATGCGAAGGCCTCCGCCACAGCGTACCTCGATGCGATGAAGGTAGACGGAGCGCAACGAGCAGCCAAACTTGGCGAGCATGTCCGCGCGATCCGCTCACGGATCCAGGAGCTCGCGCGCAAGCAGTACTGGGCCCAGTTTGACCGGGCTCCTGAGCTTGTGGTGATGTTCGTTCCATTCGAGTCAGCGCTATCCGCAGCATTCGAACTGGATCCCGACCTACTAGAATACGGGATCCATCAGCACATCCTGATCGCCTCGCCGGTCACGCTACTCGCCCTACTGCGAGCGGTCGCCTTCGGCTGGCAGCAGCAGCAGATCACCGAGAACGCCGAAGCGATCGCTCGAGAGGGTCGACAGCTTCATGATCGTGTCGTCACGTTCTTGACCCACCTCACAAATCACGGCAAGAGCCTCAGCAAATCGTTCGAGAGCTACAACCAGATGCTCGGCTCGCTGCAATCGCGCTTGATGCCGTCTCTCAGGCGGTTCAAGGAACTCGGAGGCGAATCGAAGCAGTTGCCAGATCCCGGGCCCATCGAGACAACCCCTCGCCCTCCGATCGAGACGGATACCTAGCCGGCGTCGACCGATGGAGTTGGATCGATCGAGACAAGCAGCGGCGTGTGATCCGACGGTTTCTCTCCCATCCGTGGTTCGAGATCGATCCAAGCATCATTGCATCGTTCTGCTAGAGGCTGCGTCGCTAGAATATGATCGATCCGCCACCCACGACCGTTGGCGATGCCGTTCTTGGCTCGGTAGTCGTAGTACGTGTACTGACCGGGATCGGGGACATGCTTTCGGAACAAATCGACGAACCCCCACGACATGACCTTCTCCAGCGCTTCCGTAACCTGTGGGTTGAAGCAGACATGTCCCATCAGCCGCTTGGGATCGTGAACGTCAATCGGCTCGGGGGCGACGTTCAGGTCGCCAGTCCAGATCAACGGAAGATCAGGCGAGGAGTGAGACTCGAAGTACCCCTGCAAGCGCTCGAACCATCTGAGCTTGTACGCGTACATCTCGTGCTCCGGGTCGCGCCCCTGGGGGACGTAGGTGTTGACAATCGTCATCCCCGCCACATGGCCGACGATTAGCCGTGCTTCGTCGGTCGGGCCGCCATCCTCGAAGCCGTGTTGCACATGCTCGATCGGTGTTCTCGACAGGATGGCGACACCGTTGTAGGACTTCTCGCCGCGGTACACAGCGTGGTATCCAGCGTCGGTGATCACAGCAATCGGGAAGTCGTGATCCTGCACCTTCGTCTCCTGGAGACAGACCACGTCCGGCTCGGCCTTCTCCAACCATGGAATCAGTGCGTGTAGCCGGGAGCGGATCGAGTTAACGTTCCATGTAGCGATGGTGAACGACATAGCTGCTTGAGACTCCTTCGGTGTGGACCTAGCCCGGGATGATCCCAGAGAACGTCGTGACGTC
>Ga0272441_10001300_pt1 | contig 53376 bp, 53 predicted proteins | sample SSMProp6N_FD_193582 | JGI IMG/M metagenome (GOLD analysis project Ga0272441, IMG submission 193582) | Marine sediment archaeal communities from Little Sippewissett salt marsh, Falmouth, MA, United States - SSM-Prop-6N | ecosystem: Environmental > Aquatic > Marine > Wetlands > Sediment ...
CCGGGAATTATATCCTCTATGGGGAACCGAGTGCTGAGACAAGCGATGACTGAACCTTGATCTCCTGATACCAGTACCGATACCCCTCGCTGCCGGGGTGAAGGAAGTCAGGGGCATAAAACCGCTCCGGATCCGCAACAAAGGGGTCGGCACTCCGTTCTCTGAAGAGATCGACATACTGGACCCCGCGCTCAGCCGCCGCGTCCATGAACAGGCTTCGCACCTTCCTCGCCCGCCAGGTGTAGACCCAGCTGAGGGGAGGGAAGAAGGCCGGAGCGAGACCGATATTCCCGTTACTGAGAAAGACGACATGGGGTCCTCTCTTCCGGGCGGCGTCGAGGAGCGTCTCGACGGAGCTGTAAATCCGATCGAGAGGGGTACCGTAGAGAATATCATTCGCCCCCGCCTGGATAAGAACAACGTCGAACGACCGCTTTCCTGTCCCGCGGAGCTGCTCGTGGACATCCTGGAGCATCGCGCCGTTCTGCGCCAGGTTGATGACACTCACATCATCAAACTCGTCGGCTATTCTCCCCGCAATGGAATCCTCCGGTCTGTCAGCCCCCGTGCCCACCGCCGTGCTGTCGCCGACGATCAGAAGCGACCGCGAGGCCCCCGGGCGGTCGACCGCGTACGGGACGCTCTCGTCCGCAATCCTCCGTCCTCTGTGGATACGAACACCCAGGGTCGAAATCTCGATGACGGCAAAGACAAAAACAAGGAAAACCAGGGCGAATACCAGGTATTTCATCCGTTACTCACTATTCCACGAAGCGGGTTGCTTCAGAACTGTCTCCTGATCCACCTGATGACCGAGCCCATGACGGGAATCTTTTCGTAGACAACACTCGTGTCCCAGTAATCCTGGTGGAAGGTTACCTTGCCGCCCCTGTCGAAGCGGACATGAGACATCCCCACGGTTGTAATGGGTTCGTTCTTCCAACGTTTTGTGGTCAGGTCCATGACCCATCTGAAATAATAGTTGCCTTCGTGGACGGCAACGTCCTGTATGTCGAATCCAGCCGTGTGGACCGTCTCGGCACTCTTCAGGAAATAGGCCTCGATGTTGTCCAGTCCCTCTACCTCCCGGTATCCGTCACGGAAATAGGCGCCATCCGCGTATACCGTCCTGACATGTGCCCTGACGGTTTCCACGGAAAAAACACGGTAAAAGGCCGTGAATCGCTCGATAGCCTCTTGTTCCTCCGCGGTTCCCGGTTTCAGCGACTCCGTTTTCTGCGGGTTTGTGCTGTCCAGCGCCCGATAGTATTTGCTCATGCCGTTTCCCTCCTTATCCGGTTGTACCGCACATCCGACAATGATGAACAGGACACAACAGATCAACAAACAGCGGATGAAGTGTTTGCACTGTGTCATTCGGCAACTACCCCCTTTCCGACCCATCAACGGGATCTGCTCAGGATAATCTGGAGATTTCCGAGGGCCCGTGCGGCAAATCCGGCTTCACAACAGGCGAAATAGTAAAGCCATTTCCGCTGGAACGTTCTGTCGAATCCCATTCGGGAGACGGAATCCAGATTCGCCAGAAAGCGATTGCGCCATTCCCGCAGGGTGCGGGCGTAGTGGACCCCGATGTTCTCTACATAATCGATGGTGAGGGAGGAGTGATTCGTCATGGCATTGCCGATCGCCGTCAGTGAAGGGAGGTGCCCCCCGGGAAAGATATGTTTTCGAATCCAGTCCGTCCCCTTTCGGTACCGGTCGTAGTGCTGATCGGGAATGGTGATGGTCTGAAGGGCCATAAGCCCGCCCTCTTTCAAAAGCCGGTCACAACTCCTGAAAAACGATCCCAGGTATCGATGCCCGACGGCCTCCAGCATCTCGATGGAGACGATCTTGTCAAAGACCCCCTCTATGGAACGGTAATCGCGAAGCAGGATCGTGATGTGCCCTTCAAGACCGGTGTCATGAACCAGCTTTCGGGCATAGTCGTACTGGGCCGCGGATACGGTAATCCCCGTGACCCTGCAACCCGTCTGCCTGACCGCCTCGATTGCGAATCCCCCCCAGCCGCACCCGACCTCCAGGACGTGGTCGTCTTCCGTAAGGCGGGCCTTGCGGATGAGGGAATGCAGTTTGTTCCTCTGGGCGTCTTCGAGGCTCTCTTCCGGCGAGGAAAACAGGCCGGAAGAATAGGTCATCGTATCATCGAGAAAGGTCCTGAAGAAATCGTTGCTGAGGTCGTAATGGCGGCGAACATTTCTCCTCGCACCGGGCAGCGTGTTCGCACGGGCCAGGTGGAGAATGCGATCCCTCAAACGGGCATAGACGGTGGTCGCAAAGTTTCCGTCCGCAATGGTATCCCTGTTCTCGATCAAGACCCTCACCAGGTCCGCCGGGTCGGAACTGTCCCATTCACTTTCCATATAAGATTCACCGAGGCCGGTGTCACCCCCCAGGATCACCCGTGAGAAAAAGCGGTATTCGTTGACGGTTAGATCGGCCCGGCTCTCTGCCGCCTCATCACCGAAGGTCTCAACCTCGCCCCGGGGCAGGGTTACCTTGAGATATCCGTGCCGGATCCGTCCGAAGAGCGCCAGGATGTATGTCATGCACCGTTTCTGGAAGAGGGTGGGAGGATTTTTCCGAATCGTCATCATACCCAGGGGGACCGGCTTCGGATGGTAGGAAAGTCGCCTGAAGAAATAGAGCTTTGCCGCCTCCCAGTAAATTCTCGGTACGGTCAGATGGGGAATCAGAGGATGCCTGAAAAGGATCTTCGCATGATTGAGCGGAGTGAGCGGCACCGGATCACCCCACAGTTCAGCGGAAAATGCCAATCCTTGATCACGGTAGAGATTGATGCGGATTTTGAGCTCTTCGCGGACGTCGGCCAGGAGAAACTCATACGTTCCCTGCAAATCGTTGAAGGGGGAGACCTGAAATGCCTTCGGGGCGATGAGGCGAAACGGGTATTCGGCAGGGGCATCATCCGCCCTGCGGGGGATGTAGACATGGCGCTCCTTGAAGGTATTGTTGACCTCGGCGACCGTGCAGACGAGGGCGCCTTCCCGGGAATAGCAGAAGTAGAAGCTGACGGGGTTGAAAACGTAACGGAAGTAACGGGCCGACGTGACGAGCATGATGGTCGAAACATCGCCGGCATATCCCCCGGGTTCCAGGAACCGGAGGAGTTTCTCCCTGATCGTGCCGGGACCGTCATCGAGGTAGTCCTCATCGTAGATGGACGAAGGGCGGAGACGATTGTATCCGAAAAGGGGAAGTGTACGATCCAGTTCCTCCAGTTCATCGAGATCCAAGCAGTAGACATAGAGCGGATACTGGAGGCGATGACTCACCGGGTTCAGTCGTTCATGTCGAACGAATCCTGTAAAGATACATGAGTTCATAGATCGACACCGAATTGGCGGGCTACTGTGACGGCGGATCGGACGGCGTCCTCATGAAAACCGTACCCCAGATAGCTTCCGCAGAAATAGGTCCCCCTCTGCCCGCTGAGTGAGGGGAGAGATTTCTGTGTGTTGAGGGCCTCAACGGTAAACATGGGGTGCGTATATTCCATCTCCCTGACGATAAATTCTCGGGGAATGGGTCGAACCGGATTCAGGGTGACACAGTAATGCTGCTCTGTGTGAAGGTGCTGCAGGCGATTCATGTCATAGGTCACGGTAACCGGTGAGCGCGATTCGACGGCTTCTTCACGAAGATAATTCCACGATGCCCAGGCACGGCGGTTCGGGGGGAGCAGCGAAATGTCCGTATGAAGAATGGTATGGTTGTTCGAATACTGCCAAGGCGAAAAGAGGCGGGTCTCATCCGGCGACGGATCGGCCAGCAACCGGTACGCGTCATCCGCATGGGTGGCGATAACGACACGGTCATACGATTCCTCACTGTCGTCCTGAAGCTTCACAACAGGCCCGGCTTCATCTCTACGCACCGAAGCAACCCCGTGGTCCGTCAGGACCCGCCCCGTAAAGGTATTAAGAAAGGCTTTGACATAGGCATGACTGCCGCCGCTGATAACGTGCCACTGCGGCTGATCGGTGACGGTGAGAAGGCCGTGATTTTCAAAAAAACGGAAAAAAGACTCGGCAGGAAAATCCATCATCCTGAGGTTCGGTGTCGACCAGATTGCCGCCGCTATGGGGATCAGGTATTCGTCGATCAGATGCTGGGGGAACCCCTCCCGGCGGAGATACTCACCGAGGCGGAGATTGTGCAGGTCTCCCCGTTGAAGTTTTTGACGAGTCTTCGCATTGAGTCGCATGATTCCAATGAGCATCCCCCAGAATGACGGCTTCAGGAGATTGAGGCGCTGGGCGAAAATGGTATTGACGTTCCGGCTGGCATACTGCAGACCGGTCTTCCGGCAGGTGTAACTGAATGACATATCGGTCTCTTTGATCGGGACCTTCAGTTGGGACAAGAATTCATTGAACAGCGGATAGGTCCGGTCGTTCAGGACAATAAAGCCGGTATCCACCGGTGTGCCCGCGTCCGGACCCTCTTCGATGACGATAGTATGCGTGTGTCCGCCGACATACTCATTCTTTTCATACAGCGTCACGGCGTGTCTGCGCTGGAGCAGGTATGCAGCGGTTATTCCCGCCACACCGCCGCCGATGACGGCAATCCTCAATTTCGGTTCGGTGACCATGGCCTGCACCTTCTGAAACTCAAATCAGAACGATGAGATATGCCGGTATCCCCATATCATCAATGTACACCGACCCCAGTCCATTTACAGATTTATGATGAGACAGATCAGAAAGCCGCGCTTGAAACAGATCCTGGTGAGAATGGGTTTCGTTACCACTGAGATAGAAACGTAAGATATACTATACCAGACAAACCATACCGAGTGAAATGATTTTTGGGGCGCTGCGGGGTACAATGGGATGACCTCCCCCGAGATGGCGTGAAAGGCTTATGGGGAGCGTGCCAACCCTCAGACACGAGTGGAGAAATTCCCCTTTTCGAGTCAACCTTTTTCTTTTTGACTTTCCCCTTTTTTTGTCCTAGGGTACAAAAAATACAGGCATGTATGCGAGGCAACCGGCGGGAACTCCATACAAAAAAATAGCCGGGGAGATTGAGGGTATGGCATCATCAGAGGACCATCGTGGGAGAGTGCGTGTTATCTCCAGGTTGTACGAGCTTATCGATTCCCTTACCGAAGACCAGCAGATATCACTCCTCAAACAGCTCTTCCGGGATGACCTGCCAAATTATATCTTCAAGATGATCCTCGATATGCCCCAGGGTCAGCAACTGCTGGTTATCGATCAGCTCGAAGAGATGACCAAGCAAGAGAGCCTCTGGGACGAAGAAAGGACGACCGTCGTCGATATCGATACACGACGGGGCTCACGAAAACCCTGTGTCATACTGGTTGATTTTTCGACAGAGGAGATATCCTCTCAGGAAGTTATCAGCGATATCAGCATTGACGGGGCCTTTATCAAGACCGATCATCCCCTTGTGATGGGGCAGGAAATCGCCCTCTCCTTCTCGGTCCCCAATTTTGAAAAAACATTCGAGGTGGCGGGAACGGTCGTACGGTGCAACGGCGAGGGGATCGGCGTCAAGTTCATCAATCTGACGAGGAAGCAACAGGACATCATGATGTCCTTCATTGAAAGCATGGACGAGATCTGACTCTGCGCCTCCTTGCCTTGACATATAATCACATTCTTACCACGATGCATTTGCAAAAGCCGGCAGGGGCTCACCTCCCATCGTAAAGAACCCCTAAAAAAGCGAAACCAGGCACTCGACGCTTTCCGGTCTGAGATGCCTGGCTTCGGGTAATGAGGGTCCTTGCGACGCTCTACCGAATCGAAAGGTAAGCATCGGAATCGATCTGTCAAGAGTCTCCTGAAAAAATTTTATGCTGTTCCGAAGGTTGGTTCTTTATATCGTGTAGGCTCTTGACTAGGACAGCGGTTTATTTTTGCAGTTCTTGAACAACAATTTATAGATATCGGCACTGCGGTTGTTGAACCGGACCTCTCAGTGATCGGCAGTCACGATCAAGAATGGCGCACACCTTCCCCGGCGAGTGCCTATGCCACCGTGCGGAGAATGTATCAAACATTGAACCCTTCCCCGGGGGGTCCCTGCTCTATCCATCTAAAAACCGGTACCCCTTCTCGCGGAAAAGCCGCACGCAGGCATCGACAGCATTGGGGTCGAATTTGTTTCCACGGCCCCTGGCGATCTCCTCCAGTGCCATATCAACTCCGAGAGAGGCGCGATAGGGACGATGCGACGCGATCGCCTCGACCACATCAGCCACGGCGATGATCCTTGATTCGAGCAGTATGTCCTCCCCCTTGAGACCATTCGGATACCCGCTCCCGTCTATCCGTTCATGATGCTCCAGTATCATCCGGGCAACGGGCCAGGGAAACTCGATATCCTTCAATATGTCGTGCCCGGACCGGGGGTGGAGTTGTATCAGGGAGAATTCCGTATCCGACAGCCGTGTCGGCTTGCTGAGGATTTCCGTGGGAACCGATATCTTCCCGATATCGTGTATGGCAGCCGCCGTCCGGATGCCGTCTATCCGTTGCTTTGACAACCCCATTTCCGAGGCGATGGACCGGGCAAGATCGGCCACCCTGCGCTGATGCCCTGCCGTATAAGGATCTCTCGTTTCGACAACGAGGGCCATGGCCTGGACCGTGGCTCCGACGGCCTTCCTCAGCCGCGCCACACTCAGTTTCCGCTCGGTGATATTACGGGCGACCCCCATGATCGCGTACGGCGTGCCGTCATGATAGACAAGGGACGATCTGACTTCGAAATCCAGATATCTACCGTCTTTTCGCCGTATCTTATATTCCTTTGTTTCCTTTTGTAATCCGCCCTCCACAATCTCTGCAAGTTGCTGCAGGGCTTGCGGAAGCTGTTCCGGAGGCAGCAGCGAGGCAAAGTTCATTGAGGGAATATCTTCCCGATCATACCCCAGCAGGTCAAGCGTTGACTGGTTGGCGTCGAGAAAATTGCCTTCCAGATCGTAGCTGTAAATGCATTCGAGCGAACGGTCAAAGAGGGACCGGAACCGTTCTTCGCTTTCTTTGACCGCCATCTCAGCCCGTTTTTGTTCGGTAACATCGTCATATACGGCCACGATTTCTCCGGACGGCAGTTTATACACATAGTTGTCCTTCCAGCCCTCGATACGGCCGTCCTTGTACAGCGTGGCCGGGTGCTGTTCAGGGTTCCCCGTCTGCCATACCCGCCGGAAGACGTCGAACAGGCCCATGTCCCTGACACCTGGAAACACCTCACGTACCGATTTCCCGATAAGGTCCTTTCTGTTTACCTGATCCGCCTTTTCAGCCGACTTGTTGAAAGCCCTGAATACAAAATCCTCGCCGTCCCCCACGACCTCATAAACGGCCACGGAGCTGCTCATGTTCTCGAACAGTTCTTTGAACTTATGCTCACTTTCCTCGATCGCCTGCTCGGCCAGCCTGCGGTCGGTAATATCTCTGAAATTGAGGATGACCGCCCCGATCTCCGGGTCACCCACCCGGTTGTTCCCGACGATATCGATCCACCGCCAGGAACCATCCTGATGGCGGGCCCTCATTTCCGCAGTCTCGATGTTTTCCGTCTCCTCCAGAAGATGTGCCAGTTTGGTTGCCATCATGGGAATATCATCGGGATGGACAAACTGCTCCCACTGTCGCCCCACCATTTCTTCGGGCCGATATCCGAGAATGCGGTTAACGGCTTCGGATATGTACAGAAAAGTACCCTCAGGAGAAAAGAGCGAGATCGCGTCCATGCTGTTCTGTACCATCTTCCTGAACCGTTCTTCATGCTTTCTGATGATCTCTTCAGCCTGTTTGCGCTCGGAAAGATCGCGGGATATCGCCTGAAGACCGACGATCCTGTCCCCTTCATAGATGGCGCTGCTGTTGACCTCCACCGTTATCGTGCGGTTCCCTGCCGCCCGGTAGGTCACCTCGTATGGCACCACCGTCTCACCCGCGAATATCCTTTCGAAGCGGTCCTGCGACTCTTCCCGGTCTTCCGGAATCACAATATCAAGATAATGCAAGGTACAGAATGTCTCCGGGTCGATCCCTGATCTGTCCACGATCACCTTGTTCACGAAGGTAAAGTACCCATCCCGGTTGAGCCTGAAGACCCCGTCACTGATATGATCTACGATGTCACGCTCCGCTACCTTCTTCTCCGGGGAGGAACCGTTCGGTTCATCCTGGGGGGCCTCCCCCTTAAGATCGGCGATGCGGCGGCGCAACGTGCTCACCTCTTTGATGAGGTCTTTCTTTGTTCTGGATTCGTCTTTCATAACGACCTCTCTCACCCAAGGACACCCATTAGACACAAAACCCCGTCTCGTAATGAAAGACAGGGTATGAAACAGAAATTGATGTTCCCCGCACGGGGAGCAATGTGAGAAGCAGTGCTCGGGTGTCTCTTATATCAGAACTGGCATTAATGTAATGCCGAATGTGGTAAAGTCAAGAAAAGATAATGGTTTTCTGTAACCGTTATATCGAACCGGACATGAATGGCTATCTATTCTTTTGAAATATACCGCGGGAACCTCACAGGGTGCTATTCCTTCAGTGTTGCGATGATCTCATTATGTTCGGGGAACCGGCCCGTCTCGAACTTGGAGTAGATCATGCGCCCGTCGGCTATCACGTCGAATATCCCACCGCCACCCGGCACCAGCTTCGCGTCGACCCCCAGCGTCCCCTTGATCTCGTCCGCCAGACCGGCGGCCCTCGGCTGGTAGTTTCATTGCGCGCAGTAGTGAATCTCGATCTCCATCGTCATCTTCCTTTATCAAGCTACTCATGTCGTGATCCTGGTAAAACTGGTTGCTTAATGCTGTGGTGTGCTTGGAGAATCAGGGGAGTCATTTTGAAGAATTAAGTGTTGTGTCCCCCAAATTCACCCCGAATTCACTATTTAATTGAACATAATAAAGAACATACAAATAATGAAACAAAGCAAACCTGTCAAAAGAACCAATTGCTTTCCGACAAACAAACCTTTGCTTAATTTATATCGGATGTCGTCATAATCATAATTTGTTTCCGTAATGCCCTGAATTTCCATTTCAGAAAGCGCTTTTTGTATATGCAGGTATGAGAATAAGTACTGTAAATAATCAAGTGCTAAAGCAATCATTGCAATTGTGCCGATTTTAATAAAGTGCGGTCGGCATTGTAAAATTGTATCTCTCAATGAATTGACTTCCCCAAGTAGTAAACTCCAAGTCGTCGCCAACAATCCAATCCCAATTATACGAACTTGTGTGCTTATTCGATCAGTTACAAAATTTCTTTCTTTGATAAATTCTTTTAGTTCTGGCATTTAATAATCACTTTTTCCTTGGTGGTGGTATAGGCCCACCCTTCGAGGTCATCATACTATCTGTTAATTTATGGCCTGCTTTGAATTTAACTACATTCTTTGCCTTTATCTTGATCTTGTTGCCAGTCTGTGGGTTTCTTCCCGTTCTTGCTTTTTTGTTAACTACCGAAAAAGTCCCAAACCCTACTAAGCCCAGCTTGCCGTTCTTCTTGAGCTCTTTAGTTATATTGGCAATGTACGAATCCAAGACTCTGGTGGCCTGAGTCTTCGTTATCCCTGCATCTCTCGCAATTGCTTTTATCAATTCTGCTTTCGTCATTTTTCCCCACCCTTAGAAATGTTTTTCAATATCAAACCTTTCACTATTTTCATGCACGTAAATTATTGATTCAAACAAAAAGCCCCATCTCTCGTTTCGAGAAACAGGGCTTTGGATGATCAGACCATAATCCCCCTCCGGTTCTTACAGCTGTTCACAGGCGCGCAGGATACGTTCAAGATCAAAACATGCTAACCCATTAACTCCGTTACGGTATCTTGTCAAGGGATATTCCCATCAGGATTTTAGCCCGCATTTTTCAGGGCGGACTAATTATACGTTTGTGCTTGACACTAGACCACAGGTGTTGTATTTCAAATACAACACCTGTGGAGGGTGAGGGGAGGTGAGATCATGGAAGAGAAAAGAACGTTTTTTGGGTCTTTTTTTAAAGAAATGCGGAGGAAAAGAGGAATTACTCTTCGAGCATTTTGCCTAGAACATGGGCTTGATCCCGGCAATATCAGTAAACTTGAGAGGGGTATCATGCCCCCTCCAACATCTCACAAAAAGCTCGAAGCATATGCCCTAGCACTGGGAATTAAAGAAGCCTCTGACGACTGGTATAATTTTTTCGATAATGCGGCGGCAAGTTCCGGGAATATACCGTCCTACATGATGAGCGATGCGGAATTAGTAAAAAAGTTGCCTCTCGTGTTTAGAACTCTGAGAGGAGAAAAGATTAGCCCTGAAAAACTCGACGAGCTTGCAGAACTCATACGGCAAACGTGATGATCAATCTTGACGTCAAGTTCCTTCGTTATGCTGAGATCGCAGACATAGCGGAAGATTTCCTTAAGGAAAATGGAGTTGACACGATTCCGGTCCCCATTGAGGAAATCATAGATATTGACTACGGAATTGATATTATTCCAATTCCGGGTCTTCAGTCTATAATTGGCACCGATGGGTTTATTACACCCGATTTTTCGTGTATCTACGTCGACCAATTTGTTCAGGATCAGAGATATTTTCGTTACAGATTTACCCTTGCCCATGAAATTGGTCATCTCAAGATGCATAAGGTTTATTTGGATCCATACCCGAGCAGTTCCATTGATGAATGGAAACAAATTTTGGAAGATATTAACCCTGCAGACCATGATAAAATGGAGTTCCAGGGGTATTCTTTTGGGGGCCTCGTTTTGGTTCCTCGCAAGGAACTTGAGAGGCAGTTTAATGAATTCCTTCCTGATGTTATGCCACTCGTAGATAAGGCAAAGCTTAATAATGTATCAAGAGAAGATTATCTTGATTATGCAAAAGACAAACTTGCGAGCTTGCTTGTACCTGTTTTTCAAGCCTCCACTGAAACAATCACTAGAAGAATTGACTATGATTCCCTGATGACCAGAGTGCCCTGATCAACCTTTCCATATCACCTTTTTTATTTCTTGATGATCACAAGATGTATGGCGATTTCCGAAGTGACATTTTCAGGAGAGAATGCTCGGCTTTTCCCCGGGGCGATTTGGGGGTCTACCCTTCTCAGTACCAGTCCACCGCCGAGGCCTTGAAGAGAGCCCACACCTCTTTTCCCGGGACCAGATGGAGGCTCTGCACGGCGGAGGGGGTCAGGCGGGAGAGGAGCGCCCCCCCCCGCATACAGCGAGCCTCGGTATCTTAAAATTTTATCCTTATGCCTGTCATAACGGCATTAACGTCCTCAAAATCCGACCCTGCACGATTCAGTGAATAATTACGGTATCCGAGGTAGAGTTCCGTTTTCCACTGCGTGACATTTTGAACGACAAAAATGCCGAAGGTATCGGCATCATCATTGTTGCTTGTACGATTAATGTCTGTATAGGTGCCATAGTCGACGGCAAAGGCCGTGGGGCCCACCGAGAATATCGTGACCTTATAGCCTAGTTTTCCATAGTAATACGACGAGTCATCCAATGTCGAGTCGCTCTTGTCCCTGGTCCCGGCAGCGAAGGTCGCATTCAACCCGCTTTTGAGCAGCACTGAAATGGAACCGCAGATCAGATCTTTATAATATGAGGTGGAACCGTAATTGACATAGGCGACAGCTCCCTGCACCGTGGTCTCACCAATGGAACCCTTATACGTCAAGGCCGCGTCCGTGACCGTAGCATCATCTCCCGCCGCATCGTCATCACCGGTGGTAAGGGAGCCTGAAAGCTGGAAACCGTGAAATAAAGGGGTATCATACCGAATCCGATCCTGCATGCTGTATCCGTCAAGATTGTTGAAGACGGTGCTAACCTTGGTGGTTGACAGGGTGTTGGTGGTTTTGTCAAAAAACCGGATGCCGCCAGCCATATTGTGGACCTTTGATGCAGAAATAATCTTTGTTCCGGAAAGATCCTTTTCAGTGGTACCGTCAGATGCGGTACTGCCTTTCCCCATGGAAACGGTGCCAAAAAACCCCTGGGCATAGGCTTCTATAATCCGATCCTCAAATTTGTCGGCATCGGTACCACTATAGTTTTTATCGTCCTGCCATACCTTGTCACTGGGATCAACCTGATATTCGAACTCCAAATTTGCACCTATTGTAAGTTTTCCGTCGGGAGAGTATTTGGCCCTCAGACCGATTCGGGTCGAACTGTTGTCATTGTCTACATTGTAGACCTCTCCTTCGTTTCCGTCATCGGCATAAAGAATGGCACGGGTGATCTGTCCATACACCTCGATACTCTTTTTATCATCTCCCGCCTTAAGGAGACCAGCAAAGGCGTTGCCTCCGCCCACACACAGGACCACAACCAACATACAGATAAAAAACTTTCCCAGATACCTTCTGATTTCCATCTCTTCTTCTCCTCAACTTTATTATTTGCCCCTTCGTATGTCATTTCATGCCAGATAGAGAACATAGAACATTCAACAAGAAGCTATGTCGTCTGTCTTCATGCAACACGAAGAGATACACCATTTCCTGTTATTCGGTTTGAGTCCGCGCCGAAGCATAACGGTGAGCGGTGATATATGCGCTCCCCCGCCAAGCCATAAAAACAACCAACAACACCTTTTAATTACTATAAAGATATAATTATTACAATTTATGATAATTATTTACAATAAATGCCTTTTGTGGGGAGGGACTATAGGGGAAACAGGCCTGCGAGTCAAGAGAATAATACCCACAGATGTGGCACAGAAAGGGCTTCTCTGATCACGAAGAGAACATGTCTACGTCTCGGGAGAGCGGCCGGAACCGTCCGATCCGTCGAACCCCCTGTTCAGATATGCCATGGGCACACCCTCCCGCACGCCTCTGGCGCGCAATGGGCGAACCAATCGCACCGAGGAGGTATAAAAGATTTATATGTTGTTGATATGTTTGAAGTGATTGGTGGAGGCGGCGGGAGTCGAACCCGCGTCCGAAAATATTCCACTGCAGTTTCTACGCGCGTAGCCTTTGATTTCGATTCGTGCCTGAAAACTCCCAAAGGCAGGATTGATCAGACACTATCCTGATTAGTTCTCGCCTCACTCCCTCCAGGATAAAGGAGATCGGCCAGTCCGCCTGTATGACGCCCTCATCCGACCCGGCAGACGTGGTCGGGAGACCGGTAGCCGTCTAAGCGGCTACAGCGTAATCGTAGTTGTCTGCGATTATGTTTTCCTACCTGTTTAACGAGGCCTGTAGGAACCTCGGCACGCGGCTACAGCTTCACCTATCCCCGTCGAAACCGTGACGCCCCCATATGAAAGATCATCAATTGTGCTTGTACTATAGTCACTTTTGTCGCTCAAGTCAAGGAGCCCGGAGACCCGCTACCAGCCCTTGCCGCGTGAGCTCATATCCCTCTGCGCATCGCGCATGTCGTCTCTGTGTCTGATATCCTGCCTTTTGTCATACAGCTTCTTACCCTTTCCGATCCCGATCTCCAGCTTCACCCTCCCGTTCTTGAAATACATCTTCAGGGGCACGAGCGTCAGCCCCTTCTCGTTTGCCTTCCCGTAGAGTTTCTTTATCTCCCGTTTGTGCAGCAGCAGCTTGCGAACCCTCAGCACACTGTGATTGGTGCGGTTACCGTGGGAATAAGGGCTTATGTGCAGATCGTAGACGAACACCTCCCCGTTTTGCACCTGGGCGTAGCTGTCCTTCATATTGCCCCTGCCCTCGCGAAGCGCCTTCACCTCGGTCCCGGCAAGGACAATCCCCGCCTCATAGGTGTCTTCTATAAAGTAGTTGCGCCGGGCCAGCTTGTTCTGGCAGATGATCTTCTCGGCGGTTTTGGTTTTTTTCGTCATCGCGGACCCTCTAATTCAGCGGGCATTTCGAAGAGCGTATCATCATCCACATCCCGTTCCGGAAGATAGTTCATCTTCACGTGGCTCATCGCCCTGAAGATATTTTCACGCACGTCCTTATTATCCTTCTCCATGTTATCCAGGAGCCTCTTGATATACATCCTCCGCGAGGTGTTGTTCGTGGGGCACGGGTTCTCTATCACGGGCAGACCTTTTTCCTTCGCGTACCGCTTGATCAGGGTTTCCCTGATGTACGCGAAGGGACGGATCAAGTGAAACTTTCCGCCAAATACCGACTGGTCCGGCATCATCGTGCTGATCTCTCGTCCATAGAAAATGTTGATCAGCAATGTTTCGATGATGTCGTCCTTGTGGTGCGCGAAGGCTATCTTGTTGCACCCGTTTTCATTGGCTATCTCAAATATCCTCTTTCTCCTCATCCGTGAGCAGAGAAAGCAGGGGTTCTTTTTGTTGTAGTCACTGTGCGCCAGGGGACCGATATCGGTCTTTTCCATGAAGTAATCGTACCCGTTTTCCTTCAGATGCCCCTTCAACCGGTTGTAGCCCCGGTATTCCTGATCGAATCCCATGTCCACATTAACCGCCAGGATTGAAAACCGCGGAAGAAATACCATGGGGGTGTTGAGAAGATCGAGGAGTGCAAGACTGTCCACCCCGCCCGAGACACCGACCAGTACGCGATCACCTTCTTCGATCATACCATAATCCGTAGAGGCCTTTTCCAGCCACTTTTTGAGATGCAGGTACAGCTTTGAGTGCTTCTCTCTCAATAGATCTTTTCCTCTCCTGAAGTAGAGTTTGGCAACAGACAGCAGCCGCTCCAAAATGTGAACTACCCTACCACGAAAATGAAATCACGCCAAATCTGAAATCTCATATCGGGTTCATGAGATTGAATTAACAGCAAAAAATAAAAAATAAAATTTTCCTTGACAACTATTGTGTCTTGAAATTATGATGACCAAAACAAGTTTTTTCCAAAATTTTCCAGCACCGTTTGCCCAACATACCTTCAAAAGGAGGACCCAAGCTACTATGCCCTAAACCCACTGCTCAGGAATCCGAAAATCTTTTCGGCAACTGGATGTATCTCTCAAAGAAAATGTTTTACGTAGTCAGCAATTCTTTTCGGACGGAGGGCCCTAGATGATCCCACTGCTTATAAACACGCCCGAAACAATGTACAAGATCAGGGTGGTAACCGCAAGAGATGCTTCCGCGAAAACTCTTGAGCATCTTCAGGCAATAGGCGTCCTCCATATAGAAGAACCCCACGAATTAGATCCCGCCGATATAACAGCAGCAGAAGAAAAAAGAACCCTCATACGGAGGATATCCGTCAACATCAACGACATTCTGTCGTACGTCAAAGGGGAACACAAGGTGCTCATACCGGAAGATATCCCGGACCAGCCCTTCGACACAATCCTGCACCGAACCGGCAGGTTGCGCGAACAGTGCGCCCGTCTCCGCGAAGAAGCGACAAGGCTGGAGACCGACATCGTCACCATGGAGGGACTGGGGAGACACATGGACATCCTGGCACAGGAGGTAAACCTCTCGCTGAGAGACCTGAACTATTCCGGAGGATACCTCTCGGCCAGGGTGTTCGTCTTTCCGACAGAGACCGCCAGGACATTCCTGGGAAAGGCCGGCCAGCATATCCTTGAGCAGATTACCGCCTCTTCGGAAGAGGAGACGGTGGTCTACGCCATTGCCCGCACCACCAGTCAAAATACGGTAGAGGCGCTGGCGAGAGACCTGGGGGCGCTGCCGCTCGAGATACCCGATGAAGACGTCACCCTGAGAGAATTCATCACGAAGAAGGACGATATCATCGGACGGAAGCAGGGGGAGATCGAGGCCCTGGAGAAAAAGATAGAGACGGCTGTCTCGGAAAACCTTGAGCGGATTGCCATCTACCGGGAAGCTGTCTCCCGGGAAGACGAGATGCTGTCCGCTATCGAACGGACATCCGAGACCCACTATGTCTCACTGATCGAGGGATGGGTCCCCCAGAGCAAGACCGATTTCATTATATCGGAGATACACAAATCCCTTGAGAACACCTTTGTCGATTCACGTCAGCCGACGTCTTCGGAAGAACCTCCGACACGGCTGCAGAATCCAGGTCCCATCAGACCCTTTGAAGTAATCGTCAACCTCTTCAGTCTGCCCAAGTACGGCGGGTGGGACCCGACACCGAGCGTGGCTTACTTTTTTGCCTTCTTTTTCGGCCTCATGCTCTGTGACGTTATCTACGCGGCGGGCTTGCTGGTCCTCGCCCGGTTCGTCCTCGATAAACTCGTCGACGATCCCTCCACCGAAGGGGTCGATCTGTTCCGTAAGGTGTTGTACATCAGCGGGGGGATCTCCCTCGTCTTCGGCGCCCTCTCGGGGACCTACCTGGGAGATTTCCTATCCATGTATTTCGGGATCAATCTGGCGTCAATCGCCCTGGTGCAGTGGGTTCAGAAACAGCTGTCAGATCCCATCTCCTTTATCACCCTGTCACTGATAATCGGTCTGATACACGTGAATATCGCCCACCTCCTCGGCCTCGTCAAGGGGGTCAAGGAGGGAGACTGGGGGATGATCGTCAGCAAGGCGGGTCTGTTTCTGGTGGAAATTTTCGGTATCCCCTACCTGTTCAAGGCCATGCTGGCCATTGAACTGATCGCTCTCCCCCCGTGGGTATATGGCGTCCTGGCCTATCCTATGACCGTGGGACTGGTACTGATCGTCATCGGCGCGTTCATGCAGATGGGGGGACTGGGGAGTGTCTTTTGGATCTTCGACCTGACCGGTATCCTGGGGGATATCATGTCATACTCCCGCCTGGCCGGTGTCGGCCTTGCCACCTTTTATCTCGCGTCCTCCTTCAACCTGCTCTCCGATTGGGTCTCATCCACGGTATCGTCCGCCATGCCCGGCGTTCTGGGAGCTATCCTGGCATTTGTCATCGGGATGATCATGCTGCTTATTTTCCATGTATTTAACCTGTTTCTCAGCAGCCTCGCTGCTTTTATACACTCTCTCAGGCTCTGCTTTGTGGAATTTCTGCTGAAGTTTTATGAGGGGGGCGGGACGGAATATAATCCGTTTCATCTGAGCGTGAGAAGAGAAACAATCGTAGGCAAAAAATTCTAGAGAGAGGTGAAGAAATGACATTGATTCAAGCCTTGGCTACATTTGGTGGTGCTATGGCGCTCGCGGGGGGTCTTGCAGGATCAGCTATAGGAATTGCCAATGCCGCCTCATCCGGGGTGGCCACCCTGTCGGAGGAACCGGGACAGCTCCGAAACGTGATCGTCCTGGCATCTCTCCCCATGACACAGAGTTTTTACGGTCTTATCATTCTGATCATAATCCTCACGGTGGTCCTCCCGAAGCTGGCCGCTCTCGCCGGTGTCGGGGCTGGGATCATGGTGCTGGGGATCGGTATCATGGCCGGATTTGCCGAGTTTGCCTCCGCGATATTTCAAGGATCGGTGTGCGCCTCGGGGATCGCGCTCCTTCCGAAGACCAAGGGGCGGATACTGACGGCTTCGATGATGCTCGCCGTCTTCGTGGAGCTGATAGGCGTGCTCGGCCTGGTTTTTACCATCATGGCACTCAGTATACTCAAGTTGATGTAAGAGGGTGAACGGTATGGAAAGCGACAAGATAAGGGCGGCTATCCTCGAAAAGGCCCAAAAAGAGGCTCAGGAGATCGTGGCAAACGCCAAGGCAAAGGCCAAAGAACTGACGGCACAGGCGAAACAGCAGCAGAAAAAGCGCTTCGACGAGGAGAAAAAACGTATCATCTCGGAGGCACAGCGCGAGGCGGCGAGGATACTGGCACAGTCCTCTCTCAAGGCACGGCAGGAGATACTGAAGGAACAGGATGCCGTCATCAACGAGATCATAGCCAAGACGAAGGAAGACCTGGCAAAAAAGACCGGTGAAAAGGCGTTTGCCACCCTCATCAAGGAGGCGGTTGCTGCCTTTGAGTCGGAAGAAAAGCTCAGGATTCTCGTCTCCCCGAAAGATGTTGCGATCGCTCGGAAAGTCGTCGAAGGGGATAATGGTCTGAAGAAACAGATCGCAGAAGTCGGCGAGCGCGACTGCCTGGGGGGCGTTATAGCAGAATCGATGGACGGCATGGTGAACATCGACAACACGTTTGAAGTGAGACTGGGGATGCTGACACCAAAGATCATGCCCGAACTGGGCAGCAAACTTTTCGGAGAGGATAAACGGTGAACCTGATAAGCGCGCGGTATGCATTCATGTCTGCCTATCTCAAAGGCGAGGAGTCCCGGTCCGTCACCTCCGAGCAGATTGGTGAGGTCCTGCAGAGATCCGCGACCATGCAGGACGCCCTCGAGAGCATCGGGGACACCGATATCGGTGAGTACCTCCTTGACCAGCCGATCAAGACCTTCGACGACGCAGATGAGTATTTGTGGCTGTACCTGGACAGATGCATGAGACGGCTCGAGGGATTCGATATTCCCCCGGACATGGCGCGCGTAGCGCGTCTGTACACCGAGAAATACGATCTTCTGAATATCAGGGCGGCGCTGAGGGTGATCCTGAAGAAGGCGCCCTCTTCCATGGTGCCGGTGGGCGCAATCCACAGCGGAGGATATCTGGACGATCTGTCTGCAGTGCGTGAGAAGGATGATCTGTCCTCGATCCTCGCGGCGTGCAAGTTGGGGGACTACATCCGGGCTATAGAGGAGATCAACGAAAAGGATGCGCAGTCTGTATCAGAGGGAGAGGTAATCCTTCAAAATCTCTATCACCAGAAGGTACTGGAGGCCTTCAGGGGCATGGCCGATGGCCACCTCCTCGAGAAGGCATTCAAGATCGATATCGATGCGGCAAACCTCCGGGCGGTCTTTCGAATATCCCTCGGAGGGGGTCAGGCCGCAGGCGCGCCGGTCCTCAGCGGCGGCCGCATGCTCTCCGAGGGGACCATACAGGAGCTGTTTACGCTGAAGATGGGGGAGATAACAGGAAGACTGGAAAATACCGGATACCATACAATGGCGCAGGAGGTGTCCAAGGGGTATGAAAAGGGCGGCCAGATCACGGCAGTAGACAAGGTAACGGAGAAGCACCGGTTCAAGATGCTCAGGGATCTTCTCTCCCCGAGAATCCTCTCTACCTCCAACATCTTGTGGTACCTTCTGATCAAAGAGCTGGAGGTACGGAATCTGAGGCTGACCTTCAAGATGCTCGCAGACGGGATACCGCCGGCGGAGATAAAGGATTTGGTGATCGCGGCATGACTGAACAGATAACCGTAGCCATCATAGGCACCAGGGACCAGACAGCCCTGATGAGACTTGCCGGCGTTGAGAAGTGCCGGATCATAGAGGATGGAGACGCCACCCCGGAGAAGATCAGGGAGACCCTGACGGAACTCGCGGGGGACAGCTCCATCGGGATCATTATGCTGCCGGAGGCGTGGAGCAGGGATGCAATAGAGACGATGAAGTACCTGCGGGACAGCAAGCGCAGTTCGGCCATCGTGATCGGGATCCCTGCCGGATTCAAGACAGAAGAGCAGGATGTCAAGGAATATTACAAGGCATACACCAAGAAGCTGATAGGATTTAATGTGGAGATCTGAAGACCAACCATACTACCAAAGTGAGGCATGACCTATGGGGAAGATCTGGAAAATTTCGGGGCCCGTCGTAATCGCCGAGGACATGAGGGGATCTCAGGTATACGAGGTCGTCGATGTGGGTGATGAACGGCTCACGGGGGAGATCATCGGTCTTGAGAGGGACAAGGCGGTCATCCAGGTATACGAGGATACCGTCGGGCTCAAGGTGGGAGAGCCGGTGACCGGAACAGGCAAGATCCTCATGGTGGAACTGGGACCCGGCCTTGTCGGGAATATCTATGACGGCGTTCAGCGGTCCCTCGTTACCATGATGGACGACATCGGCGACTTTCTGGTGCGCGGGGTACGGACCGACGCCCTCGACCGGGAGAAGAAGTGGCACTTCACCCCCTCCGTCAAAGCGGGTGATACGGTGCAGGAGGGGGATATCATCGGGTCTGTCCCGGAGACCGGTCTTATAGAACACCGGATCATGGTGCCGATCGGTATGCAGGGGACCATCCGGGAGATAAAGGAAGGGGACTTCACCATCGAAGAGACCGTCGCCCTCTTGGAGCACGACGGGGAGGAGAAACCCCTGACCCTCATGCAGAAGTGGCCGGCACGAAAGCCCCGGATATACAAAAAGAGGTTTGACCCCGAAGACCTCCTGGTGACCGGCACGAGGATCATCGACTATCTCTTCCCCCTGGCACTGGGGGGGAAGGCCGCCATCCCCGGCGGGTTCGGAACCGGCAAGACCGTCACCCTGCAGCAGATGGCCCGGTGGTCCCAGACACAGCTGAACATCTATGTCGGGTGCGGCGAGCGGGGAAACGAGATGGCGGATGTCCTCCACAGTTTCAAAAAACTGAAAGACCCCGCGACGGACCGGCTCCTGCAGGAAAAGGAGATCTTCATCGCCAACACGTCGAATATGCCCGTCGTCGCCCGGGAGATCAGTATCTTTATCGGTATCACCATGGCCGAATACTTCAGGGACATGGGATATGACGTCCTCCTCGTGGCCGATTCGACATCAAGGTGGGCCGAGGCGATGCGGGAGATCGGGGCCAGGCTCGAGGAAACACCAGGGGAGGAGGGCTTCCCCACCTATCTAGGTTCCCGACTGTCGGCCTTCTATGAACGCTCCGGGAGAGTCGAATGCATTGGGAACCCCAAGCGGATGGGGTCGGCCACGGTAATCGGCTCCGTCAGTCCTCCCGGCGCGGACTTCAGCGAACCGGTGACCCAGGCAACCCTCAGGATCGTCGACGTCCTTTACTCACTGGATGTCGCCCTCGCCAACAAGCGGCACTTTCCGACCATCAACTGGCTCCAGAGCTACAGCCTCTACACCGATGCGGTGGACACGTGGTGGAACAAGATCAGCCCCGACTACAGTGATATACGGAACAGGGCCCTGATCACGCTTCAGCACGAAGCGGAACTGGAGGAGATCGTCCGGCTCGTCGGGCCCGAGGCCCTGCCCGAAGACGACAAACTGGTGCTCCTCGCGGCGCGGATGATCAGAGAGGACTTCCTGATGCAGAGCGCCTATCATCCCGTCGACACCTACACGCAGCCTGCCAGGGCGCACATGATGATCAGCGCCATCATGAAATTCTACGACCTCGCGAAGGAGGCGACCGAATCGGGGATGCTGGTCGGCGAGATCGCCGCCTCGAAGATGCTGCCCCGCATATCGCGGATGAAGGATATACCGAACGAGGAATTCGAGGCATACATGAAAAAGTTATGGTCTGACATGGATAAGAATCCCTTTGTGTAAGGAGGAGGAGCGTAATGGATTCCCTGCAGCTATTTACGAGAGAGACGAAGGCAATCAGCACCGCACGGAGATCGCTCCTTGTCATTGAGAGCATCCCCGGCATCAGATACAATGAGATCGTAGAGGTCCAGCTCGGCACCGGCGAGACACGAATCGGGCAGGTGATAGAGGTCGGCAAGGAAACCACCGTCGTCCAGGTCTTTGGAGGGGTCAGCGAGGTTGACCTCCTGAACAGCAGGGTCAAGTACAAGGGAGAGACGCTGAAGCTTCCCGTATCGGGAGACATCATGGGGAGGATCTTCGACGGGAGCGGGAATCCCATAGACGGCGGTCCGCCGATCGTGGCGGACAAGTATCTGGACATCAACGGTGTTCCGGCAAATCCGGCATCGCGCATGCCCCCGGCGGAATTCATCGAGACCGGAATCTCCGCGATAGACGGGCTCAATGTCCTGGTACGCGGGCAGAAACTGCCCATCTTCAGCGGATCGGGTCTGCCGCACAATAAGATTGCCGCACAGATCCTGAGGCAGGCGGCCCTTAAGGGAAAATCGGAGGAGTTCGCGATCGTCTTCGGCGCGATCGGCGTCAGCTATGATGACGCGGGCTACTTTATCTCGAACCTGGAAGAGACCGGGGCACTCAGCCGCAGTGTCGCATTCATCAACACGGCTTCATCACCCGTCATCGAAAGGCTGTCGACGCCTCGTCTGGCCCTGACGGCGGCGGAATACCTGGCATGGGAACACGACATGCATGTCCTGGTGATTCTGACCGACATCACCAACTACTGCGACGCCCTGCGCGAGCTTGCCGCCATGAGGGGCGAGATACCGAGCAGGAGGGGATATCCGGGGTACATGTACACGGACCTCGCCTCCCTGTATGAGAGAGCCGGGAGGATAAGCGGAAAGGAGGGTTCCGTGACCATCATCCCCATCCTGACGATGCCCGATGACGACATCACGCATCCGATCGCCGACCTGACGGGATATATTACCGAGGGACAGATCGTCCTGTCGAGAGCGTTGGAACGGAAGAGGATATATCCGCCCATCGATGTCTTCCTCTCCCTTTCACGAATGATGAAGGAGGGAATCGGCGAGGGCAACACGAGGGAAGACCACAACAACGCCTTCATGCAGTCATATGCCGTCTACGCGGAGGGGAACTATCTCAGAGAGATATCCACCGTCATCGGCTCCGAGGCGCTGAGCGACCGGGACAGGTTATACCTCTCCGCCTCGGACAGATTCGAACAGGAATTCATATCACAGGACGAAAAGGAGAGAAGGAGCGTTGAAGAGACGCTGGGGAGGGCATGGGATATCTTCTCCATGCTCCCCAAGGAAGACCTGAAGCTCATCCAGGAAGAATACATAAAGAAATATCTTCCGAAGGCCTCGAAGGGGGGCATCGGGGAGGCAACCAGCTAGACAAGAGAGATGCCATGTCAACAAAGGTACAGGTAACACGGCCAACCAAGATCGAGCTTGCGCGCCTGAAACGTCGCCTGAAGCTCGCCACGAGGATCCAGAAGATCGTGAAGGACCGGCTCTCCATCCTGATAATGGAGTTCCTCGACACCGTAAAGGAGTGCTCCTCCGTCAAGGAGCGGATGCTCGCGGAGTTCAAGGAGGCCTACCGGGCGCTCTCCGTTACCACGGGATACCATGGGTACGCGTTCCTGGAGAAGGAGCTCCTCACATCCCAGATGGCATTGAAGATCGACACCGCTACACGGAACGTCGCGGGGGTCAGGATACCCGTCTTTGAAGCCGAAGATATGCAGACACCTGGTTCTTCCGTGCGGAACACACCCGATACCTCTTCGCTGGTCGACAATGCCACCACTCTCTCACGAAAGTGCCTGAAGACCGCCATCGAACTGGCCGAGCTCCAGAATTCGCTGGAGCTTCTGGGGGCAGAGATCAACAAGGTCAAGAGGGTAAACAACGCGCTGGAATATATCGTCGTCCCGGGGCTCGAGGCCACGATAAAATACCTGACGATGAAATTCGAGGAGCGTGATCGCGAAGAGACGGCTCGACTCAAATATGTAAAACTGCTGATCGAACAGAGAGAGGCATATGCGTATTGATCCAGGCCCGGACAGGATATTTGAAAGCTGCCTGACGGGTGATACGAAGGCACTCAATGCCCACCTGCCGCGCAGGAGAAAGACGCTGGGGGAACTTCTGGAAGAGGAGCACCCCCACGTCGAGTGTGGTGACGGGAGCACACACGTTTTTAAGAAAAAAGAGCTTGAGTATCTGAGACAGATAGTAGACAATGAAAGCAAAGAGACACTGTTCCTGCCAATCATCATAGAGGTAGGATCTCGTGAGGATCGCCTGGTGGTACGGTCCAAAACGGGGACTGAAGCAAAGATCTTTTCACGGATACTGGAGATGCCCATATCCTGGAAGTCCGATACGATAACGATCTTCAAGCCGCAGTTACAGGTGTTGAGGAGAGTGTTGAAGACAGTCACGCAGTATGTCTTCACCACATGAGGGATACGGTAACAGACTCATACGAAAAGGAGGGCTCGCCATGAAAGTATTCGCAGACAGACTGATCAACGTCCTGGAAAATCACCGCAGAGAAATCGCGCAGCAGTGGTGCAAAGCCGTACGGCAAAACCCCCGAACACCATCGTTCAATACCTTTTCCGAAGAAGAGCTTCTCAAGCGGGCAGGCTTCTTTTACAAAAACCTGATTACGATGTACTTCAGTGAAAAACCATATACGGAGGTGCGCAAGTACTTCACAGAGTGGGCCGAGGTCAGTTACAAAAGCAAGATACCGCTCCATGAGACCCTCTACGCCCTCATTATGATGAGGAGACACATGTGGCTCTACGCCGATTTCCAGGCACCCTTCCTCAGTGCCATGGATCACCGGCAGGCGGTTGAGACGATCAACAAGACCATACGTATATTCGACCACGGTATCTACATAATCACCCAGCGGTACGGTGAACTCGAGAAGGAGTAAGGAGAGAGTGCTATGCCGGCAACAGAGATACGCGATACGATACGAGACATAGAAAAAGAGGCCGAAGGGCTGATAGAGAAGGCACGGGCAGAGGCGCGAGGCATCCTTGAGGACGCCAACAAGAAGGCACGGGAGATCCTGTCGGCGGAGCTGCTCGTGGACGAATTCACGGCCGAGCGTGACAAGATCGTCTCCGCGGCCCAGAAAGAGGCACAGGGGAGAATAGAAAAGGCACGCAAGGCATCCGCCGGTATCCGGACAGCCTCTTCCGGAAAGATAGATACATTCTCGCGATCGATGGCGGATCAGGTACGAGGAATCAGCTAACAACACCGGGTGTCCGGCAGTCTTTCACAGAAAGGCTGCCGGACACGAACCCCACCAGACAAAACACCCTGCGAGCCCATCATTTTGAATCCCGGCCATTTCTTGCCTTGAAAATCCCTCTGTATAGGTATAATAGACGTACCCGAAAGAAGGCACGTTCAATCGTTCGCCACAATCAGCAAACAGGAGAGGAATCATGACAGAGATTATCGATGTATACGCGCGCGAGATACTTGATTCACGGGGGAACCCGACCGTAGAGGCTGAGGTGACCCTCAGCTCGGAGATCGTGGGGAGGGCATCCGTTCCATCCGGGGCATCGACCGGAGAGCACGAGATGCTGGAACTCAGGGATAACGACGGTGAACGGTACCTGGGAAAGGGTGTCGAGAAGGCGGTTGAAAACGTCACCTACAAGATAGGACCGGAAATTATCGGCATGGACTGTCTTCTGCAGAGAGAGATCGACCGGACCATGATCGAACTGGACGGAACGGAGAACCGCAGTTCTCTCGGCGCCAACGCCATGCTGGGCGTCTCACTTGCCTGTGCCAGGGCGGCTGCGGAGGCAACCGGTCTTCCCCTGTACCGCTATCTCGGTGGCACCTCCGCCAAGGACATACCCGTCCCTATGACCAACATCCTCAACGGGGGACAGCATGCCGACAACAACGTTGATATACAGGAATTCATGATTATGCCTGTCGGGGCACCCGATTTCAGAGAGGGAATCCGGATGTGCAGCGAGGTTTTTCACCACCTCAAGGCCGTCCTTAAGGGGAAAGGGTACAACACGGCGGTGGGGGATGAGGGGGGGTTCGCCCCCAACCTGAAGTCCAACGAGGAGGCTCTCCTCCTGATCATGGAGGCCATCGAAAAGGGCGGATATTCACCGGGGAGCGATATTGTCATCGCCATCGATGCCGCCGCAAGTTCATTCTACCGGGACGGGGAATATATCCTCGCCGCTGAGAAAAACCCGGTCAAGACGTCCGAGGAGATGGTCGCCTTCTACAGCGACCTGGTCGACCGGTACCCGATCATGTCGATTGAAGACGGCCTGGCGGAGGATGACTGGGACGGGTGGAAGCTGATGACGGACGCACTGGGTTCAAAGATACAGATCGTGGGAGACGACATCTTCGTCACCAACAAAGAGAGGCTTGAAAAAGGGATATCTCTCGGTGTGGCTAATTCCATCCTGATCAAACTCAACCAGATAGGCACCCTGACAGAGACCATCGAGACCGTTGAGCGGGCGAAAGAGGCCGGATACACCACCGTCATATCCCACCGGTCGGGAGAAACGGAGGACACCTTCATGGCCGATGTCGCCGTTGCGCTGAACTGCGGACAGATCAAGAGCGGCTCCGTCTCCAGGAGCGAGCGCCTCGCAAAGTACAATCAGCTCATCCGCATAGAGGAAGAACTGGGAGACCAGTCGATATACAGGGGGAAGGAAACCTTCTACAGCATCGGATAGGAGAGAAGGGGGTCGGGTTCCGAAATCCGACCCCCGGATTCTTTTTCCCCTATCTCATAAACCGGAACAGTCGGCGCCTGAGGGACTCCAGACGTCCCTTGTCACCCAGCGAGAAGGTCTGCACCCCTTCGCCGTTTTTCTCACCGGACATCGATATGGCGCCATAGTCCATAAGAAATTTCAGCGCGTTTTTGTAATTGGACTGGGAGATGGCCTCCGTCTTGGAGATCTCTCCCTTCTTGTACATCTTTACACCAAGCTTATAGATCTTCTTGACCAGGTCCTTCTCCTGCCTCCCCTTGTTCTTGAGATACACGCACCCCCTGGAGGCAACCCAGTACGACTCGAGGTAGTTCTGGATAAGACCGACAAATGACGGGAGAGATGCCCTCCCCTTGCCGGTCACTTCTATGGAAGCCGACCCTTCGGCACTCTCACGAAGGACGATCAACCCCCTTTCACGCACGTATGAGATGACCCTCTGGACCTCTTCACGATCATCCACTTTGTTGTCATATATAAACTCATTCATGAAGAGAGACTTGAAAAAGTCGTAATCTTCCATCACCGCGGAAAGGGAGATCTTCGTGCGGGTACCGGAAAGGAGCGAAAGGGAAACGAACGCAAGGGAGACAAAGGAATGGAGTATATTATTTTTGTAGTACTCGATATTCAGCCTCTTGTTCTCATCCACGGAGTATATCGTCTCGGCCAGTTCATCCTCTTCATCCTCCTCTTCGGGCCCCATTTTCGATATAAGACCAGACGATTCAAACATCCCCAGTGCATCGGCAAGTGCCTTCTCCCTGTTGGCAAAGGTGGACGAGAACCTCACACCCCGGTAGTCGAGATATTCATAAAATTCGTTGAGGATCTCCATCAGATCATCATGCGATATCCCCCTCCGGTAGTAGGACAGGAGCCCCGCCGCTACCAGAGAGAAGGGCGTCACAACGGAGACCTTGTTTATTTCATTCACGACCTCATACCCCATTCTCCTGTACAGGATCCGCCTCTCCGACTGGGTCATCTGCTCAATGGGAGTCTCCTGTGAAGCGAGGTACGACTTGAGCGGCATCGGCTCCCCCACATTCATGTAAACACTTCCGTAGCGTCTCTTGAGGATATTGACACTCCTGAGCAGAGACGACACCTTTTCCTTCTCCTTGCTCCCCCCTTCCAGTTCCTTCAGATACGACTTTTCTTCCACAATCCTGTCGTATCCGATGAAAACCGGGATAATGGCCAGATCTTCAAAATGTGATTCCCGGTACGCCTGCATGATCATCGAGAAGAGACCGTATTTCGGCATCACCATCTTCCCGGTACGGCTCCTCCCCCCTTCAATAAAGAATTCTATGGGGAACCCCTCCGCGAGGAGTGTCTTGACGTATTTGGCAAGGGCCTCTCCATACAGGGCATTGCCGCCGATCGTCCTTCTGATAAAGAAGGCCCCGAGGTTCCTGGCGAAGTACCCCACGGGCCAGAAGCTCATATTGACCCCGGCGGCGACAAAGGGAAGCTGTATATTGTTGTAGTAAAAAACATAGTGAATCAGGAGATAGTCCATATGACTGCGATGGCACGGTATCACCACAAAGGGCATCTTCTTGGAGACCTCTCTCATCCGCGCGAGGCCCTCCTTTTCTATGATCACACCGTCATAGATATTGTTCCACAGCCAGGTAAGTATCCTGTCCATGAACCCCACGTACGTATCATTATACCCGGCGGCTATCTCAAGCAGATACCCCTTGGCCCGGTCAACGATGGTGCCGTACCCCTCCTTCCCGGTTGCGGCCATCTCCTCCATGAACCGTATCAATCCCGGGTCTCTGAGAGCTATCCCGACAATCTCCTCCCTCGACTTCAGGACAGGCCCGACGATAGCCCTCTTTTCATTATCAATCCTGTCTATAAGCTCCCGCCTCAGAAGATAGCCGATGGCCTCCCTGGATTTATCGCCGTTGATTTCCAGAAATTCAGAGAGATTGACAGGCTCACAGGACACGACAAAGGCCTTGTGAGAGTACCTGAAGAAGGTTATCATCCTCCGCAGTGTTCCCGGATTTTCGACCTGACCGAACAGCAGGTCCGCCAGGCTCTTGTCCTTTTTCTCACGTCTGCGCCCGTACGAGACAAGCTGCGGCACCAGAAAGACCGGCCTGTCCATCTCCCGCTGGGCATCGATCAACTGCCCGAGGGGATCCTTCGCGCTCCTGTCCGCGATGAACTCCGAACCCCGGAGGTACACCACGGAGATTTTTCCCTCTTTCGTTATCCGTTTCAGGTATTCATTCTTGAAGGGGTTATGGAACAGCTGCGAGATGATCGCCCGCAGGGCATCTCGAAAGGGTTGCCAGAGAAGCATGTTGATCCCGTGGCAATAAACGGGTCTCTCGACATCCCCTCTGGTCAGGACGTTCCGAAGAATCAGACAGTTGAGCTGGCTCTGGTTCTTCAGGGCATGTACGACCACCCCCTTCCCCGAAAGATCCTTCAGCTTGTCCAGATCTTCCTCGTCCACTTTTGCCTTGGACAAAGCCCTGCCAAGGAGTCGGAACAGGGGGGATTTCCTCTCTTCATACAGGAGGCCGCTGTAGTATTCCCCTGCCCGCCTGCTCAATAATCTCCACTTCGATCTGCCTACCATGATCTCTTGTTATCCGCCGTCTCTCCCTCAGCCGACCTGCCAGTTCACGGGGCAGCATTCGGGGAATCTTCGAATCATGTAATCTCTTACATATTGTTCGATCTCGCGGGCCGTTGAAAAGCCCATGACCGTTTCCAGCAGTTCTGCCGATTCTTTGACCGTCGAACTGCGAATTATCTTCTTGACGCGGGGGATTGCCAGGGGCGTCATACTCAGTCCATCCAGTCGAAGCCCGAGGAGAATGGGAGTGCACAGAGGATCGCCCGCCATCTCGCCGCACATGGCAACTTTTATGCCGGCCTGGTGCCCCGCATCGACAACCTGCCTGAGCATCATCAGGACAGCGGGATGAAGAGGTTCATAGAGATAGGTAACCAGCTCGTTCACCCGGTCGATCGCGAGCGCATATTGTATCAAATCATTGGTACCGATACTGAAAAAATCTACCTTCTTCGCCAGCCTATCGGCCATGATCACCGCGGAGGGAACCTCGATCATGATCCCTATCTTTATGTCTTCATCGATGGGAATCCCTTCTGACAACAATTGTTCCTTCACCTCATCGATGATCTCCCTGGCATCCACAATCTCCTGGATGCCGGAGATCATGGGAAGCAGGATACCGGTATTGCCGTGGGCACTGGCGCGCAGGATGGCTCTCAGCTGTACCTTGAAGAGCCCCACTTCCTGGAGGCAGAATCGTATCGCCCTCAGCCCCATCACCGGGTTCATCTCTTCGGCCAGGCCGGCATCGGAGACAAACTTGTCACCCCCCAGGTCAAAGGTCCTGATGGTGGCCCATTTGATCCCTTCTCCCTCAATCACCTTCTTGTAATTCAGAAAATGCTCCTCTTCGGTGGGAAGCTCCTTCCGGTTGATATAGAGAAACTCTGTCCGGTACAGCCCCACACCGTTGGCCCCGTGAAAGACCGCCGAAGGGATCTCTTCGATAAACTCGATGTTCGCCCCGACGCCCACGCTATGACCATCCGCCGTCACGGCTGGAAGGTGAGCGTCTTTGAGCATATCCTCTTCCATGGCGAGGTAGTGCCGTTTTTTATCCTCGTATCTCTTGATCACCTCCGGATCGGGATTGACGATGACCACCCCTGCCGTCCCGTCGACAATGATCAGGTCCCCGGTGGCCACCTCTGCGGTTACCTTTTCCAATCCGACAACCGCGGGGATCTCAATCGATTTTGCCACGATCGCGGTATGAGAAGTCTTTCCTCCCATATCCGTGGCAAAGCCCAGGATCTTACGGGTCGCCATCTGGACAGTATCCGCCGGGGAGAGGTCTTTCGCGACGATGACAACCTCCCCCTCGATATCGGAGATTTTTTCATGCATCTTCCCGGACAGGTTTCTCAGTATCCTCTGCCCCACATATTCCAGGTCCCTGATTCGCTCCCTGAGGTAACCGTCCTCTATCGTATCGAATATCTCCCGGTGACTGGCAATCGTCATCTTCAGCGCCCATTCGGCATTAACACGGTGTTCCTCTATGTTGTGTATGATGCCGTCGACAAACGTCCTGTCTGCGAGGATCATGACATAGACATCGATAAGGAGCGGGCCTACCCCTTTTCGATCACCGATTTCTTTCTTTATCTCCAGCAGTTCCTTCTTCGAGTCCTTGAGGGCTCTCTTGAACCGCTTTATCTCCCTGGAGACAAAGCGGCTGTCATTCAGCTTGTAGAGCGTCTCTTTGACATCCTGGTGATCCAGGGCATAGGCATGCCCGATCACGATACCGGGAGACACCCCGATACCCTTCAGGGCGGCGATTGTCTTCAGTTCGTTCTCGCTCACTTACTCTTCTCCGAATTTGGCCTCTATCAGTTCTTCAAGCTCCCGCATGACATCATCCGCATCCAGGCCTTCAGCTTCAACGGTAATGCGGCTTCCCATGGGACATGCGAGGGTCAGTATCTCGAGGATGCTCCTGCCGTCGATCTTTTCTCCGTCTTTCGCAAGCAACACATCCGACTTGTATCTGCTCAGGACACCCACTATCTTGGCGGCAGCCCGTGCGTGGAGTCCCAGTTTATTTTTCAGGGTAAATGCCTTCGTTCTCTTCATACTACACCACCACCACAAAAAAGAGCGTCGCCCCGTACAGCAAAGCGAGAGAGGGTATCCCTCTGCCCACCAGCCAGCAGCATAACAGGACAACGACGAGAGTCCCTCCCAGCGCCACGCCCCAGGCAAGATTCGCGAGCGGAAAAGAGGAATCTATAAAAACCGCGCCCAGAAGGGCAAGAAGAAGCGTCGCAGACCACTTGAGCCTCCTGGTCCTGTAGGGGAGAGCTATCCTCCCCAGAAAACCGAGGGCTCCCTTCCTGTCCCGATACCCCTCAATAAATCCCTTCAGGCGTATCCACAGATGGACGGCGTTGTATATCAGCAGAAAGAACAGAGGGGCAAGGACCAATCCCTCAAGCGCAAGGATAACCGCGGCAACGGACGAGAACGGTCTGAGCCCTCCCCAGAAAAAGGGATCACCCACAGCGGCATAGGGGGCCATCAGTGCCTCTTTGCGGCGAGTTGCCTCCAGGGAACCCCTTTCCACAGACTCCTCCTCCAGTCTGGCCACCGAAGCTATGATCGCACCCGTCAGATACGGATGAGAACTGAACGGGTGTACCTGCCGTTCCAGTATCCCGGAGATCCGCTTTTTGTCTCCCCCGGATCTGGCCAGGGGAATCAGGGAATAGGCAAATCCCACATTCTGCATTCCCCTGAAATTCCATGAAGATTGAATGGATAGAGACCTCAAAAATGTCTCTGCCAAGTCACTCTTCTTCATCGTACGCGGTCCTCTTTTGCTCTTTGAAAACTGTCACCCGTGAAACCTTTCAGGGCACATTAGTGTCCCCCCCGGAACGATATTCACGTAACATGTTTAGCGGATTCGGTCAATATTATATGGTTTTTGCAGACCCTTCCCCATTTTTTTATTGACACGGCATTTTTTATCTGCTAGGAAGCGCGCCAGTCTATTCGGAGCATTTGCAACGATCGGGGCGATGCAGTGTTGGCGGCCCGATTTTTTTTGTCCGATACACACTCAATCAAAAAAAGGGGGACGGTTCCCATGCTTTGCCAAACAGTTAAAAAGGGTTTTGAATGTGTCTTTATGACCAAAAAAGGATGCACTTTTAACGGAGGAAGCTGCCATCCGATCGTCGAGAAATGCGACGGGTGCAGCAGGTGTATTGAATATTCCTCCGTCAAATATTGTATGATGTACCCTGATCCCGCCGGGAAATGGGCCATCGGTGGATGTCCGTCAGCGACACACATCGAAAAGAGCACCAAAGAAACGGCCCAGAAGATCAACCCGTTGAAGGCGTCAAAGAGAGGCTCCAGAAGGTAACTCTCTCCGCAGCAAGCCCCTGGTACAGGCCCTAAAGAACCCTATGGATGAGACCATTATCCATTGCGGACATCTGCGAAAAAAGCCGGTTCAAAAGAACCGGCTTTCTCATATACACATTCAGCAAAAATCATCAGCATTACTTAACTGATAATTTCCCGTATTTCCTTAAGGCCCTTCTTGATATCGGTCAGCCTGCCACCCGCGTCAGGGGAAATCTCTACTCCCCTGCTGATCTGCGCCAGACGTTTTCTGGCCCCGGCTATCGTAAACATCTCTTCGTACAGCAGGGTCTTGATCTCCAGCAACTGCTCGACGTCTTTTCTCCGGTAGAGACGCTGGTCCGACCTCGTCCGCATCGGCCTCACCGTCTTGAACTCCGACTCCCAGTATCTGACAACGTACGGTTCTACGCCCAGTATCCTGCCGACCTCACCGATACGGAAATAGTTCTTGTCAGGAATAACCATAATAGGAGACCCGCACAAATCCGAGACAAGACAAACATTCGAATGATCAGCTGTTCAGCGCTTTTTTAAGCACCTGGCTTGATTTAAAAGTCAAGACCTTCCGAGCCGATATCTCGATTTCCTTGCCGGTCTGCGGGTTTCTTCCCCTGCGGGCCGTCTTTTCCCTGATGCTTAATTTGCCGAACCCGGAGATCTTGACATCCTCCCCTCCGGCAAGGGTATCCTTTATGATGTCAAACACCGACTCTACAAAGCGCGCTGCATCGCTCTTCGAAATACCTATCTTTTCATGCACATTTCTTATGATATCAGCTTTTGTCATCTTTCCCTCCCTCGTTATGATAGTTAAATCTCCAGTCCCCTGATCTTTGCTCCCGTGTGTTTCACTATTGTCTCCACGAGCCGGTCATGGACCTCGTTGACCTCGCTGTCCGTCAGGGTCCTCGCAGCCGAACGATATGTAAATCTTACGGCCAGACTTTTCATCCCTTCGGGAATTCCTTCACCGACATATACATCAAATATGTCTATATACTCAAGTAAATTCTCACGTTTCTCACGGGCGAGATCCAGGAGGTATCTCCCCTCCACCGTCTCATCCACCACAAAGGCGACATCTCTCGAGACGGAAGGCAGTTTCGGGATATCCCGGTAGAGAAAATCCTCACGCACGAGGGGGATTATTGAATGGAGATCGAGTTCGAAGACTACGGCCTTTCCCTTTATATCCATCTTTTCAAGAACATCGGGGTGAACATCGCCCAAGAATCCGATGGCCCTGCCGTCCGACAGGACCTGACACGACCTCCCGGGGTGGAGAAAGGGGCGGTCGCAACCGGATGTAAACCGGACATCTCGAATTCCCAGTGCTTCGAATAGATTTTCCATGCACCCCTTCAGGTCATAGAAATCTGCATGCAGCCCTTCATCGAAGTGCCACAGCCTGTCATAACGGGCGCCGCAGACAAGGGCCCCGATCCGTTCATGCTCCCGGGGCAGCGCTTCTCCAACCTCGGTGAATACCTTTCCCATCTCGAATATGCGGAGGTCGTGATTTCCGGCACTGACGTTTTTGCCCATCGTCGTCAGAAGGCCATACACCAGGCCTGTCCTCATGACGGACAGGTCTTCCCCGAGGGGATCTTCAAGCCGTATGAATTTCCGCCCCTCATCGTCGTCACTCAGACCGAGGACATCCGTCGAGGTGGGTGAAGTAAAGCTGTAGTTGATAACCTCTGAATAGCCATAGCCGTTCAGTATGGTCCGGATTTTGCTCTGCAGTGTTCTCTTGTCGCTCGTGGTCACCGCCTCGGGTGAAAGCTCGGGGAGAGAGGTGGGAATGCCTTCATACCCGTGGATCCGGGCTACCTCCTCGGTCAGGTCTATCTCCCGCGTGATGTCGACCCTGAACGTGGGGGGTGTCACCAGGTAGGCTCCCGGTTCCCCTTCGCTCACGACCATCTCGAGCCCCTCGAGGATCTCCTTCATCTCCGCCGCCTCGATCTGTGTACCCAGGACCCTGTTTACCCGTTCGGGCCGGAGGGGGATATCCCGTACCGGCTCGATCTTCCGAGGGTACTGATCGATATATCCCCTGTATATCGATCCGTCCGACAGATCGGCTATCAGCTGGGCGGCCCTGTCGAGGGCCCTGACCACGCCGTCGGGGTCGATCCCCCGCTCAAAGCGAAAGGCCGCGTCTGTACCCATTCCTAGAGATCTCGAGGATTTTCGGATGGAGGAAGGATTGAAATAGGCGCTCTCAAGGAGAACGTCCTTCGTGTCATCCTCCACCTCGGAGTCGAGCCCGCCCATGATGCCGGCGACCGCAACCGGCCCCACGCCATCGCAGATCATCAGGGTATCGGCACTTAGTGTCCGGGTCTTTTCATCGAGTGAGATAAATTGTTCCCCCTCCTCGGCACCCCTCACGACGATCCGTTCCTCTCTGAGGGAACGAAAATTGAAGGCATGCAGGGGCTGGCCAAACTCCATCATGACAAAGTTCGTCACGTCAACCACGTTATTGATCGCTCGCAGGCCCACCGCCTCGAGCCTCATCCGCATCCATGCCGGGGAGGGCCGTATTTCGATATCCTTTATGAGCCGGGCGGTATACCGGGGACACAGGTCAGAATCAAGGATCGTCACGGAGGTCAACTCGTCGATTTCCTCCCCCTCCTCCTCGAACTGGATGGCGGGATACCGTACCCTTCCCCCCGTCATGGCGGCAATCTCTCTCGCTATCCCGATCATGCTCAGACAGTCGGCACGGTTGGGAGTAATGGATATCTCAAAGGTGACATCTTCCAGGTCGAGGGCCGCTGCCAGGTCTTCGCCGAGGGTGAGGGTATCGGGCAGGATCATGATACCGGTCGCATCTTCGCCGATCCCCAGTTCCTCTTCGGAGCAGAGCATCCCCTCGGAAAGCTCGCCCCGCAGGCGGGAGCTCTTTATCGTATAGCCCCCCGGAATGGTCGCCCCCACCGTGGCGAAGGGAACGATATCCCCCGTATGTATGTTTGGTGCACCGCACACCACCGGAAAGGTCCGATCACCCGTGGAGACTTCACACAGCGAGAGCTTATCGGCGTTGGGATGGGGCTGTATGTCCAGTATCTTTGCAACAACCACCCCGGAGAAACCGGGGGTTACCTTCTCTATGGAATCGACCTCCAGGCCGGCCATCGTCAGCTTCCCGGCGATCTCCTCCGGGGTCAGGTCCACATCGATATAATCCTTCAACCATTTGAGACTGACTAACATAGATATTCACCAACAATCAGCTATACGGTCAAAACTGTGCGAGGAATCTCCGGTCATTCTCGAAAAAGAGACGGATGTCCGATATGCCGTATTTGAGCATGGCGATCCTCTCGACACCGAGACCGAAGGCGAAACCGGAGATCTCTTCGGTATCGTAATGAACGGTCTTGAAGACTTCGGGATCGACCATTCCGCTCCCGAGGATCTCGATCCATCCGCTGTGGCCGCACACCCGGCATCCGGCGCCCTTGCACATCACGCACTGTATGTCGACTTCTGCACTCGGTTCCGTAAAGGGGAAAAAACTGGGACGAAATCTGAGCCGGGTATCCTTTCCAAACATCTGCCGGAGGAAAAAGGTAAGGACACCCTTCAGGTCTCCGAACGTGATACCTCTGTCGACCAAAAGTCCCTCGACCTGATGAAACATGGGGGTATGCGAGATGTCGGAATCGGGCCGGTACACCTTGCCAGGCGAGAGGATCCTCACGGGAGGAGCCTGCTTCTCCATCGTCCTGATCTGGACGGGAGAGGTATGGGTGCGCAGGACAACGTTGTCGGTTACATAGAAGGTGTCGTGTGCATCCCGGGCGGGGTGATCTTCGGGAATATTGAGGGCCTCGAAGTTGTAATAGGTGAGTTCCACTTCGGGTCCCTCCACCACGGAGAATCCCAGTGTTGCGAAGATGTCGCAGATCTCGCCTTCCACCCGTGTCACGGGATGGACCTTCCCGTATCGCATTCCCCTTCCGGGGAGGGTAACGTCGATCCGATCCTCACGCAGGGCCCTGTCTTTCACGCCGGATTTTACATTCTCCAGGGCCCTCTCTATCTTTTCCAGGAGGGATTTTTTTATATCGTTGGAAAGCTTACCGAGGAGGGGTTTCTCTTCGGGGGCGACATCCTTCAGCCCCCGGAGAAGATCCGTGAGGAGACCCTTTCTGCCGAGGTATCTGGTTCTTATGTCAAGAAACTCCTCTCCGGTTGTTGCTGATGCTATCTCACCGTCAGCCTTTCTCCGCAGATCTTCGAGGGCTTCTTTCACAGAATCTACTCGCCTTTCGCCATACCGACAATCTTTGAGAAGGCACCGGGATCACTGACGGCAAGCTCCGCAAGTATCTTTCTGTCCAAATCAACTCCCGCACTCTTTATCCCGCTTATCAATCTGCTGTAAGAGATCCCGTTCATACGGGCCGCAGCGTTTATCCTCGCGATCCAGAGTTTCCTGAAATCCCGTTTTCTGACCCTGCGATCGCGGTAGGAGTATTTCATCGCCCTCTCAACGGCTTCGGTAGCGGTCCGGTACAGACGGCTTCTCGCCCCGAAATACCCCTTTGCGAGCTTCAGCACCCCTCTCCTCTTTTTCCTCGCATGTATACTTCTCTTTACCCGTGGCATCTATATCTCTCCCTTACATATAGGGAATCAGTTTTTTGATTCCGTTCATATCGCTCTTGTTCAGAAGGCCTGATTTTCTCAGACCCCTCTTTCGCTTGCTCGTCTTCTTGGTCAGGATGTGGCTGGCATAGGCCTTGTTCCTCTTGACCTTCCCCTTTGCGGTAAGGCCGAACCTCTTTGCCGCCCCTCTGCGTGTTTTCATCTTTGGCATTCTCGTACTCCCGGTTTTCGTATTACAAGCTGTCACTTCTTCGGGGGGGATACCACCATGATCATGTTTCTCCCCTCGCGCTTGGGAAACTGGTCAATAACACACGTTTCTCCCAGCCTGTCCTTTATATTCTCCATGATCTGTCTTCCTTTGTCCGCATAAACGATCTCCCGTCCCCTGAACATCATGGTTATCTTTACCTTGTTGTTCTGTTCGAGAAAGCGTTGTATGTGACGAAGCTTGACCTGCAGATCGTGTTCCTCTGTCTTCGGCCTGATGCGAATCTCCTTCAGCTGAACGGAGCTCTGGCTCTTCTTTGCGCCGTGAGTCTTTTTGCTCTGCTGATACATGTGTTTCCCGTAATCCATGATGCGGCACACCGGCGGTGAGGAATTCGGGGCCACCTCAACCAGGTCGAGATCCACTTTTTCAGCCTCCGCCAAGGCGTCAGCAAGGGTCAGTATCCCCAACTGCTGCCCATCAGAGCTGACCACCCGTACCTTGTCAACCCTGATCTCGTTGTTGATTCTCAAATGCTTAGCTATGTGTCACCTCCTGAAATGTCACATAAAATTGGTATTGTACCATATTTTTATTCATATCTGTCACACTTTTCGCGCACAAGAGCAACAAAATCATCAATCTCCATGGAACCGAGATTCTTGCCGCCATCCCGCTGTCGGGGTGAAATCGTACCGGATTCAACCTCCCGGTCACCGATCACAAGCATATACGGAACCTTCTGCATCTGCCCTTCCCGTATCTTATAGCCGAGTTTCTCGTTTCTGAAATCTCTCTCGCAGCGCACCCCCGCCTCTACAAGGCGGTTGTACACGTTCTCGCCATGAGGGATCTGGTTGTCGGTCACGGTCAGAATGCTCGCCTGCACCGGAGACAGCCAGACGGGAAAGGCCCCCGCGTAATGTTCGATCAACACCCCCATGAACCGCTCGATCGCACCCAGGATAACCCGGTGGAGCATAACGGGCCGGTGCTTTTCCCCATCCGCCCCTATGTATGACAGATCAAACCGTTCGGGGAGGGCAAAATCGCACTGTATGGTCGCACACTGCCACTTTCTTCCGAGGGCATCGTTGAGCTTGAAATCTATCTTGGGCCCGTAGAACGCGCCGTCCCCTTCGTTGATATCGTACTGTATCGTATTGTCCTCGAGCGCCAGCTTCAGGGCGGCGGTCGCCAGATCCCAGTCGGCGTCCGAGCCTATCGAGTCTTTCGGCCGTGTGCTCAACTCCACCTCGTATCCAAAGCCGAAGACACCCATGGCATAATCCACCAGGTCTGCGATGGCCCTGATCTCCGCGTTCAACTGATCAGGAGCGCACAGAATATGGGCATCATCCTGCGTGAACTGGCGCGCCCGCATGAGACCATGCAGGACCCCCGTCTTCTCATGCCGGTGCACGGTCCCCAGCTCGAAATACCGCAGGGGCAGATCCCGGTAGCTGCGGATCTTCGATTTGTATATCAGCATGTGTGAAAGGCAGTTCATCGGCTTGATACCGTATGCCTGCTCGTCCACCTCGGTAAAGTACATATTCTCGCGATAGTGATCGAAGTGGCCGGATTTTTTCCACAGGTCAACCTTCAGGATCTGGGGCCCCATGACGATATCGTACCCGCGCCTCAGGTGCTCTTTCTTTTCCCAATCTTCGATGATCGTCCTCAGGAGAGCCCCCTTCGGGTGGAATATCACCAGTCCCGGGCCCGCCTCATCATTCATCTGAAAGAGGTCCAGTTCTCGCCCCAGCCTTCGATGATCCCTCTTTTTGGCCTCTTCTATGACTCGCAGGTACTCCTCCAGATCTTCCCGCGTGGCAAATCCGGTACCGTAGATGCGCTGGAGCATCTTATTCTTTTCATCACCCCGCCAGTACGCTCCGGCGACATTGAGGAGCTTGAAGGCCCTGATCATTCCCGTCGAAGGGACGTGGGGCCCCCGGCACAGATCGACAAATCCACCCTGGGTGTACAGACTCACATCGGCAACATCGTCGGGGAGATCGTTGATCAGCTCCACCTTGTACGACTCGCCCCTCCCTTCAAAGAACGAAACCGCTTCCTGGCGTGACATCTCCGTCCGGACAAAGGGGTGATTGGCAGATACAATCTCTCGCATCCGCTTCTCTATCTTCTCGAGATCCTCGGGGGTGAAGGTGTCCGAATATTCAAAGTCATAGTAAAAGCCGTCCTCTATCGACGGACCGATGGTCACCTTCACGCCGTCGAAGATATCCTGGACCGCCTGGGCCATGATGTGCGATATGCTGTGCCGAAGCACACCGAGACCATCCGCGGAGGTTATATCGATAACCTCTATCGAGGCATCTTCATCCACGGGGTGGCTCAGATCCACCATCTGGCCGTTGACCCTCGCCGCTACGGCGGACGCAAGGGTATCCCCACCCTGGGAAGCAATGATCTCCCCGACCGTCTCTCCGGACTGGCGGGCCTCAGCGGAGCCATCCGGCAGTGTTACCGTTATCTGTTTCACAGCGTTATTCCGACAAGCCAACATTCCGGAATCAGAGGGGTTATTTCCTCGATTCTCTAAAGAAAGGGCACCACAACCGCCGATGCCCTCACACATGCATATAAAAATGGTAGGCACGCAGGGATTTGAACCCTGGACCCCCACCGTGTCAAGGTGATGCTCTCCCCCTGAGCTACGTGCCTATGGCCTGAAAAGACTAAGTCACCTAACAATAAAACGCACTCGTGTCAAGAAATATTATATAAAACCTATGAGTTGTTTATGAATTTTATTCCCTTGAAGATATAATAAAATCCGGAAACCACGGTAAAAAAAGCGGTGGCCCAGAATAACGTCATGATCACCAAGACATTGGTATATCCAGGCAACCACTTGGACACCAGCACAAGGAAGACCGTCAGGAGCTGCAGTACCGTCGTCGCCTTGCTCACGTACGTGGGACGTATCTCAAAGGGGACGGACATAAGGAAGAGCACGGAGATCCCAAACAAGATGATACAGTCCCGGCTTATGACAACCACCGCAAGCCAGCTCGGGATAATCTCAAGGGTCGATAGGATGACAAAAGAGGTTATTATCAAGGCCTTGTCCGCCAGCGGATCCAGGTAGGAACCCAGGACGGTCTGCTGCCTCAGTATTCGTGCCAGAAACCCGTCCAGGCCGTCCGTTACGCCCGCGATGACAAAGACCGCAAGGGCATAGGAAAAGGACCCCTGCATCATAAGGATAACAAAGATCGGAACCAGTATGATACGGATGAGTGTCAGTATATTGGGAATGTTCATAATCTATGGTCCAGCTTCTCTACCAGAATTTCCAAAACTTCTTTTCGGGAGGTGCCTTCCCCACAAAATCAGGGCCATCGGGGAGGCTGGCGAAGGCTTCTTCTACGATCTGGCGGACAGCGGGCTCATACGCCTGGCACGCCTTCAGTTCGAGCCTTTTCCGGGTAAAATCATAGTGTCTGTCAACGATGCTGTATCGCGAACTCCAAAGGGTCGCCCCCCCTGCGACATCTTTCAGTTCGAGCAGGATGGAGACTGTTGTGGGCGCATAGATGCTGATGAAGGAGGTCTTCCATTCGAGCAGGCTGCAGTACATGACGGCATCCACGCCCAACAGCTCTCCGACAACCTCCGGTGGGATATCGTATGTGCCACCGCCCGCGTTCCGGCCACGGTGCGCGGTCAACTTCTCGTCTATCACAGAGAGAGGTATTCGCGGATATCCCTTGAAATACAGGGCTTCGAGTATATTTTCCCTCACAAGCTGTGCCGCCCGTGTGTCTTCCGTTCTATTGTCAACAGGGGCCAGGGCAATGAGCCGTATTCCCCTTTCGGTATAATCCGGAATAATGGTATGGGAGATTCCTGAGGCACATCCCGCCATGAGACAGGCGATGAGGCACAGCATAAGTCCTGCCCTTAGTGTATATGTCAATTTTTTACTCCTTTGTCATGTTGAATTCTATGGTGTTCCGGGTAATTTCTGTCACGCAGAGTGAAAAATTTCTGAATTCGTTTAATTGCAACGTGTTGGCAAGCATGAAGGCGTCTCCCCGCATCTCGACATCCATCACTGCCATACCCGATCCCATTCTTCGCAGATGCACGGCATCCACCCCCCCAATATCCTTTTCCAATCTCTCTCTCAGCACCTTAAAATCGCCGTATTTTTCTATCCCCCGCACCACAACCCCAATCACTGCCGACGCGACATACTCCGGCCGCCACTCGTCGGTAAGAATGCCCAGCTCCTCAAGATCACGCCGTATATCCATCACCGACAGAGTGACCCGTACCCTGACTCGGCAGAGACCGTTCTCCGTACTCTCCCGCAGGATCCGGTAATCACGCATGTACTCCTGATACTTCGGATAGATAGCATCCTTGAGAACATCGGCATGTTCTGAAACAATCTCCTCGGAGGCGAGCAACAGAACAACCCGTTCCACGGCCTTTCTCATCGAGTCATCTATCGCTCCGTCCCGTGCCGGCGCCCTGTCGTTGCCGTATACGGCACACGTTCCCTCGGCTTCAATCCCGATGCTATCGGGACTGGCATACACAGAGAGCGGATATGGCACAAAGAGCAACAAGACGGCGGACACAATATAACACAATGATTTTTTCAAAAACATTCCCCTCATCTCACCGGGACTGCACGCTTACTTGCCCGGGTTCTCCTTCAGCCTGTCTATCTCTTCCCGTATAATCTTTTCGGCTATAGAGGGAAACATTTCCCTGGCAATTCTCTCAGCGATCTTTGCGACAACGCCGGCAATCTCGTCATCCAGGGTATCGGCCGGCCGAGCCCCATCGGATTCCTCTTCGATGACATCCACAAGATCGTAAATTTTGTCATCTTCCGTTAACGTCCTCGTATCTTCATCCATACAGCTCCCTCCCGGCTGTTTGATTGCATCTCCTCTTTCATTTCCTGAACGGTTCCGAACCCTTTTCAGAAACCCGGACAGCGGTAAACTACCATACCCACTCGAACACTTCAAGGATTTTGCCTTGGCCCGGCGACCATATAAAAAGGCCGGGAGCCCAAGCTCCCGGCCTTTGATACTGATACCACTCACGAAAAGACACTACGCCGGGGAAACATCCCCCGGAGCTCCTGACTTTTCTCAATAATACTTCTCGAATCCTCTGTTAATCTTCATCATCGTAATAGTGAGGCACCGCTCCCTCCGGAACTTCCGCCTCGATCGAACGGGTAATTCCCTTCGAAAGCAGGGTGGAGATCAGGAAGAGGATAAAGACCGCGATGACAAGAATCAGGATGATCGTTGTCAGCCACGCATGCGCTTCTTTTTCTATCTTCTGCGCAGTCGCCAGCGCCATTTCGTTAAATTTGTCTACATCAAGACCCATACCAACCCATCCGAATCCGGCAGGCTCGGGATAGGTTGTCGAGTAGAACGGTATCGGTGCATAGGCTACAAACTTGGTGTGACCGCCAAATTTATAGACCTTGGCTCCCGAACGGCCCGCAGAGGCGGCCTTCGCAACCTCGGGAAGTGCTGGATCCATAAACTCCAAGGAGAAGAGATTCAGGACCTCCTCACCCTTCTTCGTCATACTCTCCAGCGTTTCTCCCGTAAGATACGGAACGGGGGTTCCGTCCGGGTAGAGACCCGCTATATGATAGTCATCGGGGTGTGATATGACGAGCCCCTTGTTATCGACCATATATGCGTAGTTCCCTGTCGCCGAATCGGCTTCGAACACATAGCCAGCCTCGGTTGGTATAATATTGTCCGTAAATTTAGCAAGTTGCCGCACATCGAGGGCAAGGGTAATCAGCCCTGCAAATCCCCGCTTATCAAACAGGGGGGTTGCCAGACGAACGATACCCTCGAACCGCTTTCCCGCTTTAAAGTCAGCATGGTTCACATACCAGCCGGTGACATGGGAAACGTAGACCTCGCCCTTGTCAAGACCCTTTGTTCTGGCAAAATAATCTTCTGACTTATAGGTCGTATTCCCGGGATTGCTCACATTGACCAGCTTGGACCCCGGTACGATTTCCCCGTCGGCAATCTTGATAACCTCGTTACCCGCTCCGTCGACCAGGGCCATCTCCACGTACATAGGTTCGGAAGACTTGACAATTTTTCCATCTTTTTTAATCCAGAGAGCCTGCTTGTTTTTCAGCACAAACTCTTTGTACGTCTCGGCGGTTGCCGGTAGAATGGTCGCCACCAGTGTGTCTTTCTCACATTCCTGCAGAAAAGAGGCAACATTCTCGGCTACGGCAACAGCGCGCATCATAATCTCTTCCTGCGCCTTCTGATCAAGAACAGCCGCCGCCCCCTTCTTTGATGTGTCCCCTAATTGGAAGATGCCATTGGCTATCAAAAAAGACGTCAGCAATAAGGGGATTACGATAAGCAGAAAAAATACCCTCGATACAGTAAAGAACTGCTTACCCTTTTTAGTTTCTGACATGTTCATCTCCCCCTAACGTTTGTTAATTTTGAAGTTAGTTGCTCAGCGCCGATTAACCCCAAAGAAAACTTGTGTAAGGGTTTGCATAGAGAAGAACAAGCGAAACAACAAGGGCGTAAATGGCGATCGACTCCGCCATAGCCATACCGACCAGCATTGTCATCATGATCTTTCCCTGAACGCCGGGGTTCCTTCCGACCGCGCTACAGGCTCCATTCGCGGCATTACCGATACCGGCGCCGGCGCCGATCGCCCCGAGGCCAATCGCCAGTCCGGACCCCAGCATGGCGCCTACGGCAAAGATAACCTTTATCCAAGATCCCCCCTCTTCCGGAAGGGCCTCAGCTGCAAATACCATCGGCGAAGACACCAACAGGGCCGCCGTTACCATCAACAGAGCTGATAACCATTTTACTGTCCTTCTTAACATTTTCCTTCTCCTTTCCTCTTTGATACTTTGTTTTATCTGTACATACCGTACAAAAGTTTCTCATAGCATGACTATTATTGAAACCGACCGTCTTTCTGCAACAGACATGCCATTTATGACTTCATCCATATCATTCCAGCTAACATAACGGTATTACTGCCTATATAAGAAATTCCTCATCCGGCACCGGGTGGCAGCATGGAAGCCCCTGTTTAACATTTCATTCAACCTGCCCGGCACATTGAACAAAAGGTAGAATGACACAGGGCGGGAAACAGGGGCAACCGACAGTCGAGATCAGCGTTCGAATCTAAGGGTCTCCCTTTATACTCACAAACCCATAAAGTCAATACGCAAGTAAGGGGCGCGAAGATTATCCTGTTTTCCCCGTATCCTCGCCCCCTTTCAATTTTCATGATTTTTATTGAAAATTGGCAGTAAGGTCTGTAGTATCAAAGGCCAAGAGGGCTGTGAGGACAACAGACATTCCATCCTTTCGAGAACCTCATTTGAGGAGAAATGCGGAGCCATTGGAATAAAACCGCTGGAACCCTCGGGACACCTACCGTGCACCGACACAGATGGTTTCTCGGTGTTAATTCGATCTGCACCGTTTGTCATGCCACAGGATCTGTTAACAGGCGGGGTTTTTAAGTTCTGCTTACAATTTTTGCCGCGCCACAATGGCCTGTTGAAAATTGAGTCTTACATGGTTATACCGACACGCTTCGATCTCGGTATTAATTCGACCGGCACTTTGTATTGCGCCATGGGGCCTGTTAAAAGTTGGGACCCATTAATTCGACCTGCAGCTTTTATCGCGCCATGGAGCCTGTTAAAAGCTGGGTCTCATTGAATCAAGGGGGACGAACAATGCAGGAGATACTGACCGTGATAACCTACCTGGTTGTCTGGTTGATCTGCAAAGAGGTTGTGAAAATCGAAAGCGGACTGGTTACCCTTATTATTTCTCTGGGTGCAGCCGTGGGCATCTACATACTGTCGGCCGTCAGGTGGCGTGAAAACAAGAAAAAATATGACAGGTAGTCATGGATATACAAGACACCGATAAACACCACGAGCCCTTCCAGAGCAAAGCAAAGATCCCCATCTGGCTGACCACAGCAGCCGTCATTGTACTTATTCTTCTCCTGGCACTTACCGTCAATCAGACCCGTGAAGAGGATATCGTAGAGCAATTCAGCCGTCAGCAACTGGCCATCGCCAGAGGAACGGCAACCGGAATAGAAGATTTCATCTCCAGCGTTGAGAAAAGCATGACTCTTATCTCCAGGCTGCCGTACGTCAAAGGGAGCATGCCGGAAGTGACCGGCCAGGGCATCAAGGTGATCTATAAAGACCTTGGGAAGATGGAATTTATAGAGATGCCCTACGTCAAGGGAAGCATGCCGGAGGCCATCAGTCAGAGCATCAAGGTGATCTACGACGATCTCGAGGGGAAGGTGGAATTTATAGCGCTGGAAGACAAAGACGGGATGGTGACAATCGGATATCCCTCCTCCGCTCTCGAGGGGATTCTCGGAAAAAGTTTCGAATCCTGGTCCCATTTCACGGAGGTACAAAAAACGGGCAAACCGTACATAGGCACCCTCCCTCTGCAAACGATGGGAGAGAATGCTGTACAGGATATAGAGATACAGGATGTATCCCGACCGGTAATCGTCGCCGTTCCCACATACGATTCAGGGAACAGGTTCTCCGGAACAGTGCTGGCTGCCCTTTCGCTTTCCACCATTATCGACCGTTATATTACGTCCAAATGCGAGACCTGCTGCGCCTGGATAATGGACAGCGGGGGCACCATGATTGTTCACCCTGACTCTGCCTGTGTCGGCCACAGCCTGGTAGCCCTGGAACATCCGGCAAGCCGGGGCGCCTCCCTGAGAGACGCCCTGAGGGATGGTCGGGCGGGATATGGTGAATACCGGCTTCCCGGAGAGGGCGGAAAGACTGAAAAGAAGATTATAGCCTATGCCCCGATCGATCTAGCCTCGGGGCATTGGCTTGTCGCGGTCGCAGCGCCCTATAACGAAATAATCCTCCTGGCCCGAAGAGGCTTTACAAACATTATGTTTGGCGCATTAGGGTTTATCATTGCCGTTATTATCGCCAGCGTCTCGATCGCCACTTCCAGTACAAGACGGCTGCGCCTCAAGGAAGAGTTAAAACGGCTCAGGGAACGGGAGGAATGGCAGGAAAAACTCCTCACAGAACACCGGAAAACCGAAGGGGTGATCGAAGGATCACCGATTCCCACCTTTGTTCTGGACACGGAACACCGCGTCACCCTCTGGAATAAGGCATGTTCCGAACTGACAGGTTTTGACGCCAGCGACATGATCGGCACAGATCAGCATCCTGTCCCTTTTTATAAGAGTAAACGGCCTACAATCGCCGATATAATCGTCGACTCCGATATGGGAAATCTCAGGAAATACTATGAAACCAAGAATGTGCGGGAATCGGCAACGGTGAAGGGGGCCTACGAGGCCACTGATTTTTTCAGTGACCTTGGAGGCAAGGAACGACATCTGTACTTTCTGGCCGCCCCGATATACGATGAACGTGGGAAAATCATCGCGGCCATTGAGACCATGCAGGATGTGACGCAGCAGAGAGAAATGGACATCAGGCTGGAGGAATATGCCGAGACACTCCAGAGCGAATTGGTCGAAAACATCAACCTTCGCAGGGAAGTCGAAAGGCTGTATAACTATCTTCAGTCCATCATCGACAGCCTGCCGGACAAGATATTCGATCTGTCCAAGGACGGAATCATCAATTATGTGAGTCGTGATGTGAAGAAAGACGGAGGGATCATTTCTGAGAAGTTCGGGGGAAAGCACTTCTCGGATTTTGTTGACGAGGAAAACAGGCAGTTTGTCTTGGACATATGGGAGTACGCGAAAAGGGGAATCTTTACGCCCTACGAAATGACGGTAACCGCAAAGGACGGTTCGAGGAGAAACCTGCTGATAACACCCCGGCCGGTAAAGGGGACCGATCGGTATATCCTCGTTCAGAGGGATATCACCCAGTTCAAGGCCCTAGAGAAAAAATTCTACGAGAGCCAACAGCTTGCCGCCATCGGGCAGCTATCAGCCGGCATCGCCCACGAGGTCAGAAATCCCCTTTCCTCGATAAAGATGAGTCTCCAGATCCTCGAAAAACGGCTGAGGCCGGAGGGAAACGATTTGAAGCGGTTTGAGATTGCCCGGAGGGAGGTCGAACACCTTGAGACACTCGTCAATGATATACTCATTTACGCGAAGCCCTCCGATCCCGCCAAGAAACCCTCGGGCATAAAAGAGATCATCGACCATGCACTCGCAATGGCAGAAAAATCCGTGGCGGACAAACATATCCGAATAGAAAAGACCTTTGCGAAAGGCCTGCCCCCTTTGAATGCCGATCCGGCGATGCTGGAACAGGCCTTTCTTAACATCTATCAGAATGCCATCGACTCGATGGAAAGTGGCGGCAAGCTCGCAATATCCGCCAGGCAGGATGGAAAACGGGTGCTTGTTGAAATCAAGGACGACGGATGCGGGATCTCCAAGGAGGACATGCCCTATATCTTCAACCCGTTTTTCACTAAAAAGAGTTACGGCACCGGGCTTGGACTGGCACAGATCAAGAAAATCATAGACCTGCATCAGGGAACAATAGAGATCTTGAGCCAAAAGGGAAAGGGAACCGGCGTTGTCGTAACCCTTCCGGCACAGACAGAAAAGCAAGGCCCCGAACCGGCGATGCAATCCCAGGATTCCCCGATAAACCCTTGATGGTATCCATCGGGACCCTGATCTGAACTTCCAACAGAGGGGGGAAACACACTATGTCGAAGATCCTCGTTATTGATGACGACACGTCCATCTGCGAAAGCCTGGAGCTCTACCTGGCGGAAGAGGGGTACAAGGTACACACCGCCTCCACCGGAACGGAAGGTCTCAACAAATTTGTACAGATACTGCCGGACGTGGTGATCCTCGATATCCGCCTCCCCGACATAGACGGGTTCACCGTCCTCGAGGATCTCCGGGAAGAGGACGAGAAGGTAAAGGTCATCATGATCACCGCCCATCATGACATGGAGACAACCATCAACGCGATGAAGGGGGGCGCTTTCGACTATATCCACAAACCCATCAACGTCGACGAACTGGATATCGCCATCCGAAAGGCGCTGGGCTCCATAGAAATGGAAAAGAAGATCAACGGCCTTCTCATGGAACACCCCCGTGATTTTAAAGTGGGAGACATCATCGGCACAGGAAACAAGATGAAGGAGGTATTCAAGACCATCGGCGTTGTCTCTCAGAATAGAACAACCGTACTGATACAGGGCGAGAGCGGGACGGGGAAGGAGCTGATCGCCAAGTGCATTCACTACAACACGTCACGGGACGAACCTTATATAGCGGTCAACTGTTCCGCCATTGTGGAGACTCTCCTGGAATCGGAACTGTTTGGGCACGAGAAGGGTTCATTCACGGGTGCAATTGCCAGAAAGCAGGGAAAATTTGAGCTCGCCCGCTACGGCACGGTGTTCCTGGACGAAATAAGCGAGATGTCCATCAACCTCCAGGCCAAGCTTCTCCGAGTACTTCAGGAGATGGAATTTGAACGGGTCGGCGGGAAAGACAGGGTCAGGGTAAACGCCCGAATCATAGCCGCAACCAACAAGGACCTCAAAAAAATGGTCAAGGAGGGGACATTCAGAGACGATCTCTTCTACCGCCTCAACATCGTATCCATCAACATACCCCCGCTGCGCGAGAGACGGGAGGACATGGCGCCCCTCGTTGAGTACCTGCTCGACAAGACAAACAGGGAACTCCACAAGCAGATCGCCGGTATCTCCGACGAGATGATGGAGATTTTTCTCAGGTACAGCTGGCCGGGGAATATCAGGGAACTGGAAAACCTGCTGGTCCGGGCCGTTGTTGTCTCGAAGGGACAGGTCCTCGGGAGGGAAGACTTCCCTGATCTGATGGAAGAAGGGGATAACAAGAAGACGGGCAGGGAAGTGGGCGGGGATGAACCGGGAAGGATACAGACCCTCGATGATATAGAAGAGATGCACATACGAAAGGTCATCAGGGAAACCGACAAAAACAAGGGGGAAATCTGCGAAATTTTGGGAATATCACGCCCCACTTTCGAACGGAAACTGGAAAAATACGGCATCACCTTCGAAAAAGAGTGAGGAGATCATCCCTTCAGCAGTACGAACGATACCGAATCGTTTATCAAAAAAAGGCCCTGACACGCGTGTCAGGGCCTTTCATTTACTACACTCTTATCTTTGCTAGTGTGACTCTTCCATCGCCAGCTGTATATAGATCATCGACAGCATGACAAAGACCAGGGTCTGAATGATGGACGTAAAGATCATCAGGACAAAGATCGGGAGCGGTACGAGGAAAGGAACCAGCAACAGGACAATTGCCAGGACAAGATCCTCGCCCATGATATTACCGAAGAGACGCACGGAAAGAGAAATCGGGCGCGCCAGGTGACTGACAAGCTCAATGGGCAACATAATGGGGGTCATCCACCAGACAGGTCCCATGAACTGTTTTATATACTTGAAGCCGTGCAACCAGATCCCCACGATATGTGTCAGGACAAATACCACAAGGGCCATCGAAACGGTGGTATTGAGGTTGGCTGTCGGTGATTCAAATCCGGGGATAAGGCCCAACAGATTGGCGGTCAGGATAAAGATGGCAATGGTCGCAATCAGGGGAAAGAACTTCAGACCGGTAGGCCCCATGGCATCGAGCATCAGATCTCTGATGCCCCCCAAGACCACTTCGAACACGTGCTGCAGCTTTCCGGGATATAGATTGAGCTTCCGCGTCGCGAGGAAAGAAAGCAGGGCCAGAAGCAGGATGATAAACCACGTATACGTAACATGAGCCGGGAATGGAATCTTCTCAAGCAATAAAAAGGGATGCATTTTTCTTTCTGAACCTCCTCAATGGGTTTTTCACATTCGCGCCTATAACCATCACTATGACGTTTATCACAACCACTGAAAGTCCGAGGACAAGCCCGAAGATATCAACCGGCGCCTTGGTTATGACAACAAAGAGCACAACCCCTGTAACGATAAACCGAATATAGTATTTCACCATCATAAAGGGCTTCGCCTTCTCGGCGTGCCGCGACAAGGCACCCTTCAGGTCCCTGGAGAGCCAGTAAAAATTTACGATACTGACAAGGCCTCCCGCGAGCACCCCCAAGGCAAATCTACCCGACAGGAACAGGAGGCTGAGGGCAAGGATTACACCGAGCACCACCCAGTTTCCTATCTCAATGTTTCTCTGCAGGATGGTTTTCCCTATGCCGACCACCAGTTCTGTCCTTTTGCGACCCCGCGTCTTCATCGGGAAAGGTGCTCTTGATGAAGAGATAAAAATTCCTGAAACCCGCGGCAACGCCTACCACCAGAAGCAGGGGGGTAAAGATGTTATTCGTCCCCAGCTTTTTGTCAAGGTACACGCCGAGCATCAAGCAGCCAAAGATCGCAATAACCATGGCGAGACCGAGGCTCGCAGCATATCCCATCTGGAACAGCACTTTTTTTTTGTTGGCCTCACCCATCGCCGGACCGCCTATAGCATACTGGTTGTGGGAAGTCAATAGGTCAAAGCACACCCTACAGCCCAAACCGCGCATCGACCTTGAATCTTCGTTTGACCGGCATACTGATAATATCGATGATACCGGTCTCTTCCGAAATATCGGAGAGCGAACCGTTTATTTCCTCTCCGGTGGACCCTATGAACGTAAACCAGACGTTATACGCATGATCCCTCAGATAATTGTGCGTGACACCTCTGTGCGAATTGACAACCTCCACAAATTTTTCCAGTCGGCCGACAGGCACCTTTGCGGCGCAGAGCGTACTCGCAAAACCAAGGCCGGCGGCATCAAATACAGCGCCGATCCTGCGGATAATACCCGCTTCCTTGAGCTCCCCGACTCGCTCCAGAAGGGCACCTTCATCCATCCCCACTCGGGCGGCCAGGAGTCTGAACGGCTCGGCAGCAAGGGGAAATTCGCGTTGCAGTATATTGAGAATCCTTCTGTCTACCTCATCCATCCGCGGGACCCTTTGAATTCCGCACACGCCGATTCCGGTTGTCACTCTTTCATAACCCGTCACCGGCGTGTTGATCATGGAGTTATTCCACGGTGATTATATCCTTGTTTGCCTCGTATGTCTTCAGGCCGATTCCCTTCACCTTCATAATGTCTTCCGCTTTTGCAAAGGGGCCGTTCGTTTCCCTGCATTGTACTATCCTCTCAGCATACCGTGGACCTATCCTTTTCAGGGTGCACAACTGTTCAATCGACGCGGTATTGATATTGACCTTTTCCCCCTCCTCAGCCAGGGCTATCGGAACCACCGACACAACGAACAACGCGGCAACACATAACATAGCGATCTTTTTATATTTTCTCATATCACCACCTCCTCAAGGCCGGCGGCGGGTTATAAAAAGAGCGATTTCACACTTATCTTCTCTACTCCTTTCCAAAACATTCTTCAAGAAGAATAGGGGCTGTGTTAATCAAGAAATGTCGCTTTGACCATCATGCTACCATTCCGATAGAAGGGAGAAGTTTTAATAAATCTGTATCATTAAGACTTTACCTTGATGGCGATAATCTATAGTCGCTAATGCTCCTTGAAATGACAGTGTTAAAGCTCTCGTATCTCGGCGGGCAGGTGAAGTGGTCATTCCCCCATTTCTGCACCTTTTAACGTATGATCTTTTCGATCACTTTAACGATCCGGCTCGCGGCCTTTCCATCCCACAGGTGCGGCACCTTCCCCCACTTGCCGTTCCCTTTGAGAATCTCGCCAACCTCGTACGGCAACTTATCAATCTGTATCAACTTATTGGTGCCCTCCCAGATGGTGACAGGGCGTTCCGTATTCTCCCGGACCGTGAGGCAGGGAATCCCCAAAACCGTTGTCTCTTCCTGAATCCCTCCCGAGTCGGTTATCACGAACTTCGAGGAATTCACCAACGTCATGAACTCCAAGTAACCCACAGGATGTGTCAGCAAAAGCCCGGGTGCTTTCCCGACCTCTTCCATCAGATTATACTTTTCAAGGTTTCCGTACGTACGGGGATGCACAGGGAATATGACCGGCATCTCATGTGAAACCGCGCACAGGATATGGACAAGTCGTTCCAGATCGGTCCGGGAATCGACATTCGAGGGACGATGAAAGGTCACCACCCCAAATCCACCCGGGGAATAGGCCTCAGAAAAATCGACGGCCCTTTTGACAGCGGCCAGATCCTCAAGTCGTACATTCAAATCCTTCAGGCCACTGCGAACCCGGAGCAGTGTGTCGATCATCAGATTCCCGACCAAGAAGATTCGCTCCGCAGGTTTGCCCTCGTGGATCAGATTCTCGCTGGCATCCTCGCTGGTGGTGAAAAAATAATCGCACACCGCGTCCGTGACGACACGGTTTATCTCCTCCGGCATCGATCTGTCGTGACTCCGGAGCCCCGCTTCATAATGCGCCGTTTCGATATCCAGCTTCGAGGCCACCAGCGTGCACGCCGCCGTGCTGTTGACATCCCCGACTACCATCACCATGTCAGGCTTCAGATCGAGGCACACGCCCTCAAAGCGCTCCATGATGCGAGCGGTCTGAACCGCGTGCGAGGCGGAGCCGACCTCAAGGTTAATGTCCGGCTCCGGGATGTCAAGCTCCCTGAAAAACAGTTCCGACATCCTCTCGTCGTAATGCTGACCTGTGTGAATGATAACCGCATCGATGGATGGGTGCCCCTGCAACGCGCGCATCAGGGGAGCAATCTTCATAAAATTGGGGCGCGCCCCCGCAACGAGAATCAGTCTGTATCGCTTTCTCAATGGCTAACTCCTTGATGAAAGTTGTAGCCCATAGAGTATCGGCTTATGATCAAAACAGTTACACTTCCTGCGGGGTGTATTCCTTCACCATTTCATGGAGCTTTTTCTTGATGGCGGTGGGATCGTAGGTATCCGCAACAACAAGGAGCTCGTCGAGCTGTGTATTCAGAGCCTCGCAGTTATACTCTTCCCCTTGGAGGACGAGAATCTTGTCGTGATTCGTGGGGACAATTCCCTCTCCTTCGGTAATCAGTTCTTCATACAGTTTTTCCCCGGGGCGAAGACCGGTAAACTGTATGGGAATGTCACGCTCCGGCTCAAGCCCATTGAGGCGGATCAGATCCCGGGCCAGGTCGGCAATCCGTACCGGTTCGCCCATATCCAGGATGAATATCTCTTTCCCGCTGCCCATGGCGCCGGCCTGCAGTATCAACTGCGCGGCCTCCGGGATGCTCATGAAATACCGCCTCACATCGGGGTGCGTAACGGTCAGAGGACTGCCGCGGGAGATCTGTTCCTGGAACAGCGGGATGACCGAC
>Ga0272441_10001301_pt1 | contig 53369 bp, 35 predicted proteins | sample SSMProp6N_FD_193582 | JGI IMG/M metagenome (GOLD analysis project Ga0272441, IMG submission 193582) | Marine sediment archaeal communities from Little Sippewissett salt marsh, Falmouth, MA, United States - SSM-Prop-6N | ecosystem: Environmental > Aquatic > Marine > Wetlands > Sediment ...
GGCGTAGAAGAGGGACGGCCACCGCAATGGCCGTCCCTCTTCTACGTTTGACTGGTCCTCGATCCCCGAGTTTGCGGCAGCAGACTCCAAGGAACTCAATGGCACATTGAGTTCCCGGGTTCAGAGTCCCCCGTTTCTCAGTCCCTTCTTCTACACCCGGAGTGCGCAGCACTCCACGAGTTTTGCGCCGTGTCGTGCGACGACGTTCGCGTAGCGAACTCGAAACGAACGCGAAGCGTTCGCGCAGACCTCCAAGGAACTCAACGTCTCGACAACGAGTTCGCCAGGCGAACTCGCAAGCAACGATGAGTCTCGAGTCATCGTTGCCGTTCCCAGGTTACGAGTCCTTTCGGATTTCCCGGCATTCTCCAAGCTCCTCGGAGAGGAGCCGGGTTCATAGAGTCCCGTAGGGCGCTTCTCCACCCGGAGTGCGCAGCACTCCACGAGTTCGCGCCATGTCGTGCGACGACGTTCGCGCAGCGAAACTTGGAACGAACGCGAAGCGTTCGCGCAAACCTCCAAGGAACTCGGCATTCCGACAACGATTTCGCCAAGCGAACTCGCAAGCAACGATGAGCTTCAAGTCATCGTTGCCGTTCCCAGGTTGCGAGTTCCGCTCCTGGGACCATGGTCAACTCTCCTATGCGGTCGATATCTTGCCCGCCGCCGCCGCCTCTGCTAATCTGCGATATGAGAGGGGAACCTATTGAGCAGACCTAGACGGACAGAAGAGGATCTCAGAAACGCACTTCGGGGAATCCGCTACGAGAGAGACATCATGCGTAGAACAGCGTATGCGCTGGCTTCCGGGGTGGTGCCTAGGGGCTCACTTCAGCAGATCGCCCTTCTTGAGTCTTTCCTGATTCACGTGCGAAATCTCCTTGAGTTCGTTGTCCCGCAGAAGAGTGCCGTGGAGAGACACGAGACTGTCATTTCCCGCGACTTCTTCTCCAGCCCGGATCCGTGGCAGGGGAGTTCCACGGCTGGCGAATGCCGCGCGAAGGATCTGTTTGAAGATGAGCTGGGGAGACACAAAGACTGGGCTGAATGCGACTTGCACGGATTTCGCACGAAGCTGCACATCAAGCTGGCTCATGTCTCCTACTCAAACCGCGATCAGACTCAGTGGCCTGTCATCCATATTCTGAATGGAGTGAACAAGGCTTTGTCTCACTTCATGAAACAGGCTAGCGAACACGGCATCAACGGACTGTTTGAGAACTTGGAGGAGTAACCCATGCAGAACAAGCTTTCGATCTACATACCGGAGAAGAAAATGGCCGAACGCCCTGTGGAACGACTTATTGCGCTCAGTGAGAAGCGCGACCGACAAGCAACTCAGCTGAGTTGCCGTCGACAGTACTTGGTGGTGGAGGCAATCCTGCAGTACTTGGAGAGGGAGGGGGGAGGAGTGAGGTGCCCGGAATTCTAGACAGCTGGGCGTCGGCAGTTCAGAGGAGTCTATCAGCGGCGTATGAAGTGGCTTCGTCAGCAACGGCTCACAGTCTCCTCCTCGGAGATGCTCGCGAGGTTCTCGTTCGAGAAGCACTGGCATCCTTCCTCCCCTCGTCGCTCGTGATCGGAAGCGGGCAGATACTGGACGGACGAGGCAGCTACTCAAGACAGATCGATGCCATCATCTACGATTCTCGGTTCCCAGTCTTTCGAACACTGGGCGCTCTTGATGTGTATCTCCTCGAAGGCGTGCTGGGAACCATCGAGGTCAAGAGTAGACTCTCAGCAGATACACTTGCACAGGCAGCCACCAACTGCGCATCAGTGAAGAAGCTCCACCCAAGCTACGAGCTGTCCAGCGCAATCGAGTGGTGCGAGAGCAACCATCTAGACCCTCAGCTCTCGTCGGACAAGCGCCCTAGCTTCACGGATGCGGAGACGAGAGGCCGTCTTCGAGAGCTGCTTCTCCCCCCTACCTACGTATTCGGATTTCGTGGATACAAGAGGAATGCTCTCAAGCTGGGTCAGGCCCTGAATGCCTGGAGCAAGAAGAACCGGGCTCACATGCGAACGTGGCCAGATGCAGTATTGAGTGAAGGCTGTGTGGTCCTTCGAAACGATGGCCGCCCATTTCACACTCTTGACGGACCGCTGGGAGGATTCATCGCCAGACCCGATCCAGCGCCCGTCAAGTACCTCCTGAAGGGGCTGCTCAGTCGGCTCGAGCGACGGATAGGCTCGGTCATCATGATGGATGGTGAGACTTCAGATCCGGATGCCTGCCGCAGCTCAACTCGAGATTGACATGTCAGGGGAGTGGCAGAGATGGGAAGCTGAGATGAGAGACTCCCGCGATCCAGGCTGATTGGTGTGCCATCTTCAGACTGGTGTGTTTATGGGGTGTCCAGCGTGGACCTTGCGGGACGGCTTTGAACTCCTATGGGCACCCGTACAGACTTCGGCGCCTGAGCACATCCTCTCGCAAAACGGTTCCGGAGCGGTAGTCGGTAGTCTATGCCAGCTCTAGAAGCGGACCTGATTCGTGGGGCTGGTCAGTATCGTGTTTCCCATCTCGGATTCCAGAGCCGGCAGAAGAGAGAAGGGCGAAGCGTCCAACCTGGTCTGAGATCTTCAAAGGTATTACTGGCAGATGCATGGCTCCTGAACGCTCATGTATGCCGTAGTACAACTCCTTTCGGATACGCCCCCCCCCCACGCCCCTAGCATTCGACTCCCAATCAGATAGCACTTCATCGCGCGCACACTTGCCTCTTGAGGACTGCCAAGCACAAGGGATTAGGTGGTTCAGCACAGGACGTCCCCATTGTCTAGCCGTCTGGCATCATGTTACGGTGATCTAAGCAAACGCTTAGGAGGGCCATTGTGCGTATCTTGACATCTGTCTGTATGGTACTATGCATTGTGCTAATATGTACATCTGCTGTTTGTGGCTGGAACATGTATTTGGATGATTTCTCCTCCAATCCTTCCCGGCTGTCCGACGATCTGCTCCCACTCGACAGCCACTGCAGAGCAGAATTCGCCATAAGTGGCACGTTATACTCTGATGGTGGCTGGCCTATTGGAGAAGAGATCACCATATGGGCTGCGCTATATCATGGCTATCCCCGCACAGAGGGGGCAAAGGCTATCTGCACTGTAGTTGTTGACGCGCAAGCCAAAGCGGATTGGAAGATCTCCTTCTCGGCACCATCCGTTCTCTTGGGGGGGGAGTACCTTGAGACAAGCGGCGGCTCAGGACCAGACGAAAGCCTCTACATCAACTGGTGGGCCGTAGATGCTTCGGGAGATCATCATACCGGCTATGATACTTGGGGGTGGTGGCAAGCGATCACGCGTGACTGCTGCGGGGGAACGGATTGTGATGTCATAGCTATAGCCAGCTCCCCCACTGACTACTCTGCGCATGGGGGCACAGGAACGATCGATGTCGCCGCACCTGACGGCTGCTCTTGGGAGCCATACACTTCAGATGATGACTGGATTATCATAGAGTCTCCCCCCATCGGAGAAGGCAACGGAACAGTGTACTACCACATCGAACGCAACGATGAGGAGGCACGCAATGGGGCAATAACTATCGAAGGAAAGCTGATTTCCATTACTCAAGCAGCCGGAGGCTCCTCTTGTTCGTACGGCTTGGGTGATGACGAGAAGTCATTCGGCTACCTGGGCGGCGATGATGACTTCATGGTTACGACAGGCACATCCTGCGGGTGGGAAGCATCGACGGAATCAACATGGATAGACATCCGGACACGCGGGACACAGGAGGGGAGCAAGACCTTCCGATACCGTGTGCTTGAGAATGAGGATGCTGCTCGGACAGGATACATCACGATTGAGCATTGCACATTCACCGTGCATCAGGACGCTGCGCCAGGCTGCGAGGATGAGCCGTCAGTAGTTGATCCTGTGCAGACTGCTGGAGATTCTGACACGAACGCCACCCCCGTAGGTGACGTGCAACCTGCTTCGCCGCCATCTACTAGAGTTCGGCTCACGAGCACCTCCTTTGGTGCAAGGCCCGCATACTTGAGTGCGTCAACACAGACGACAGATGTTCCCGACTATGAGTTCAGCTATCTCATCTTCGACTTCCGCGATATGAATGAGGAGGCTAAAGCCTGGGAGGATAGGAACTCTACGCCACTTGACATTCTCGCTACATCAGTTGGGATCACTACAGATCCTGCCAGACGAGCAGCTCTCAAAGTAAGACTCAAGGGCTACGTCCAATTGCACTCAGGGATCATCGAGATAGGGATCTGGCCGATTCACTACACGTGTTCAGGGGAGCTGAGGCTCAAGCTGGAACGTCGATGCAACGGGGTCCCATCTGGTGACAACACATTCTATGCTGTGGATGTGGAGATTGGGGATGGAGGACCAGTTGACTACGACTGGAGCATTCTTCGCTGGAATCCGCTTGTGTGCGCGCTTACCGGTGGCTTAAGTGAGTTCATACCAGCAGGGGGGCAGTATCACTTCAATCCCTACAGTGAACCCTATTACATAGACCAAGAATTCGAGTTCAGTCTCCCAGCATGCACTGAAGATGCAGAGCAGACTATCATTGCAAGCTTGGCTCTTGAAGTCAGTGCGGATGTCACACCTCATGCAGGGGAGGCACGAGACTCCGCCAGCATTCTGGGTGATGTCCTGGATATAGCCGCAATAGCAGAATCTCTGAAGCTACTTGCAGATCTGGGAAGCGATGCTGCAAGTAACTTGGCATCTGTCTTGAAGGCCCTCTTCTTCACAGGGGGCTCTGCATGGATATCTGCATCGTTTGAACTTGACGAGCTTGTTATCGAATTGGCAGAGTGACGCTCGTTTTTCACACTGTCATCGGCCACGAATCCAGTCCAAGTACATCGTGAAAAGCCACATATGAACTAGAGCATTCGGGTTGCGAAACACTCAGGGCATCAGCAGAGCCTCTGAAGGCATGATGGAAGCAGCATCTAGCGCACAGAGCTCAAACCCATCGGAGTTCAAGAACCCGTCCAGGAAGGAGTAATTGTAGAACGGGCAAGGGGCACATCCCTTGTCCGCTTCTCAATTCCGCTTGGATGGCGAGGACTCTCACAGGAGTCTCCCGCTTCGCCGAGGAAACTCCCAAGCAACTCAGATGCTTCATCTGAGTTGCCGGGGTTACGAGTCCCTTCTTCTACGCTTGGAGTGCGCAGCACTCCACGAGTTTGCGCCGTGTCGTGCGACGACGTTCGCGTAGCGAACTCGAAACGAACGCGTAGCGTTCGCGCAGACCTCCAAGGAACTCAACGTCTCGACAACGAGTTCGCCAGGCGAACTCGCAAGCAACGATGAGTCTCGAGTCATCGTTGCCGTTCCCAGGTTATGAGTCCCACTATTCCATCCCGCTTCTACGTTTGACTGGCCCTCGATCCCCGAGCTTGCACCGCTCCCAACTACAATGTTTCGCGTAGCGAAACCTGGAACGAACGCGAAGCGTTCGCGCAGACCTCCAAGGAACTCGGTATCCCGGAAATGAGTTCGCGAAGAGAACTCCAAGCAACGATGAGCTTCAAGTCATCGTTGCCGTTCCCAGGTTACGAGTCCCGCAGGTCATCCTCGTCTCCGACTTCAGGCTCTCACCCTACGAAAACTGCAATCTCACCTGAGCGCAAAGTTGCGAGATGCCGAACTGTGGCTGCGCGAAGCGTAAGCAGGTACATCGGGTCCGGCAAGGAAGGCGACCGACGAGGATCTTCAGCGCTCCGGCACTTGCCGAGCGTCCGCACACCGTCGACGCAAGCAGCGTCCAATCAATCCCTGGATGCGGAGAACGATGTGTTGAGGTCCGGCTTGCCTTCCTCGGACTGTCGGAAGATCCGGCTCGTTCGGTAGGCGAAGTCGATCTTCGGCTCACGCCCGAACGCATCGAGCACCGCCTCGCAGATCGACTCCGTGCTCGTCCTTCGCGATCGCGCCTCACAGATGTAGCGAAGCGTCAGCTCGACACCGTCGGACACGATCCGCGTGTAGACGGCGGGGCGCACGCTGGCCGAACGGATGAGGAACCGTCGCGACGCATCGCGGATGAACCGGTCGGCCTCTTCGGAGAGCGATTCGGCTCGCTCCCGCAGGATTCCCTCGAGCAGCGTCTTCGCCTTGCGCCAGTCAGACTCGAACGTCACCGTGATCGGGATCTCGTTCCACACGTAGCTGAAACCTTGCGTGATGTTGGTGAGCGGCTCGAGGAAGATCTTGCCGTTGGGCACGTGCACGATCCGCCCGGTCGTCTGTTCGCCGAGGTCGTGCGGCCCGACCTCCAGAATCGAGAACGTCGACACGCCGATGTCGATGACATCCCCTGAAAGCTGCCCGATCTGAATCCGGTCGCCGATGGTGAACGGCCGCCGCCATCCGATGAAGACCCAGCCGAACCAGTTGACGATCGGGTCGCGCAACGCGATGGCGATTCCGGCGGACACAAGCCCCAAGTAAGTGACGAGGGACTGAATCCCCTCCAGCCAGACGCGGCCGATGAGAACGAGGCCGAGAATGGACACCGTGTAGGTGGCGATCTTTCGCCACCGATAGCGGATCTCCGGATCGTCCGTCCTCCGGTTGGTGATCGCCACCCAAGCCCAGCGCAAGAGCCATAGGACGACGACCAGCGCAAGACTCACAAGCAACTTGGTTACAGCCGCTGATCCGAGTCCGGTGACCTCACCGAGCCATTCGAGAATCCCTGCCATGCGCCCTCCTCGCCGTGAGTATAGAAGAAGCCGGCAATGGAGCGTACTCCTCACCCGAAGCTGAGACCCGTAAAGCGGCCCCTCTCTACCCCTCACGGTTCCGAAGCGCGCCGCTTCGTTCTACGACCAGTCCGGTTTGAGGGAGGCGCGGCTGGAGAGATAGCGGTCGGCGGCGACGGCCGCTTGCGCGCCCTCGGCGGCGGCGATCACCGCTTGCTTGATGTGCTTGCACAGGACGTCGCCGGCCGCAAACACGCCGGGCACGCTCGTTTGGAACGTTTCGTCCACCTTCAGACAGCCGTCGCCCCTCGTCTCGAGCTGTCCGCCGGCGAAGTCGAGGATGGGCCGTCCTCCCTGCAGGTAGATGAACGCGCCCGCGACGGGCACCGTCTCCTGCGCCCCGCCGGTCTCAAGCACGACGCCTTCCACGGAGCCTTCGCCGACAATCTCACGGACTTGTGATGATGCACGGATCTCCATCCGCTCGTGCGCTTCGGCCTGTTTGACCAGCGTCTCACTCGCGCGGAGAGACGACGTCGGAGATGCGATCAGCACGTGACGGGCGAATCGCGCCACGTGCAGCGCCTCTTCCAGCGCTTCGTCGCTGTTGCCCACAACGATCACGTTCTGATCGGTGAAGAAGAAGCCGTCGCAGGTCGCACAGTACGAAACGCCGCGTCCGACCAGACGTTCTTCGCCGGGAATCGTCGCGCTCCGTCCCATTGACCCAGTCGCGATGATCACGGCGCGGGCATCGAATGCGCCGTTGCCCGACAACAGGCGCTTCCCTGTTTCGCTGAGCGTGGCCGCCGTAATCCGTTGCGAGACGAACGTCGCGCCGAAGCCCTCGGCTTGCGCCCGAATCCGTTCGAGCAATTCCGCGCCGGTCACGGTTTCCGCAACGCTGGGGAAGTTCGAGATCTTGCTCGTCATGCCGAGCGCGCCGGCCGAGATCCCTTTGTCCACAACCACGGTGTTCCACCCCGCGCGCGCCGCATAGACCGCCGCCGTTGCGCCTGCCGGCCCGCCGCCGACGATCACCACGTCCCGGATTTGCTCCGCCGCTCCCCGCTCATTATCGGTTGTCATCCGCGCTCTCCTCGACGTCTTGCCCGCATCTTGCGCCGCTGCTCATCTTCGGAAGGTACGATCCCCCTTGCATGCCGCGCCCTCACAAAGAAGAAGCCGAGCGGAAGCAACAGGACATCAGATCCCGTCGCTGTCGCTCGGCGTCCTCGGTCGAACCGCGGACTACGGATCGACCGTGATATCGACGACGGCTTGATCGGTAGCGCCGCCGTTGTCCGTAACCGTCAGGAGGACCCGGAAAACCTCCGACTCGCTCTGCACCGTGAATTCGTGTGCTGCGGCCGCAATCGTGAACGATCCGGTCTGACCGTCCCCGAAGTCCCAGGCGTAGGTCTGAATCGTGCCGTCTGCGTCCGTCGACCCTGAGGCGTCGAAGACGACATCCAGCGGCGTGTTGCCCGTCGTCGGATTCGCCGTGAACGCGGCAACCGGCGGCAGGTTACCGATGTAGACACACCCCACAGCAACCAGAAGCAGTCCCAGCGCGATACCTGCAGCAGCAATCGTTCTCTTGTTCACCTGTTCCCCCTTCAATCCAGGGTTTCGCATTCGCCTACAGACTAGTGGGATTCGCGCATCGCGTCAACCGATCGGCCAGATCGGCCGCCCCAAAGCATCCCATGAAGCGGCGCAACGCTACAAAGCCCTCCCCTTCCCCGAGTCGAGAACCTCCACGAGATCCTGCGGGTACGGCTCGAAGTAGATCTGATCGTCAAGATAGCCCACATCGAATCGAAGAATCCACGACCGCATCAGACTGGTCGGTACGCTAAGCGGGACTTGCCGGTTGCGGTAGTGCTCCAGCGCATCGAGGAAGAAGGCGCGCTCCTTGGCCGTCAGGTTCTTCGACACGTAGCCGAACGCATGTTGCAGCACGTTGATCGCCGACGTGCGCCGCGGCGCACGGGAGAGGGCTCGCGAGAGTCCTGATTCATACATGTCCAACGCTTCGGATCGCCCGATTGCTTTTGCATTTGCCACCACGCGCCCCAGTTCCCGCATCGCGGTTTGGTTGTAGGCCATCAGTAGAAGCTTGTGGACGGAGTGGAACCGCACCAGTGCCCCGATCGTGCCGTCGTGTCGAACCTCACGAAACCGTGCCCGTGTGAACAGGTGGGTGAGAAAGTGCTGGCGGATGTCGAAATTCGACAGTCGTCCCTCGTCTTCAATGGGGTTTCCAGGGAAACGGTCGACGACGGCGCCGCCGAACATGCCCGCGCCCTTGCGGTGGCCGGACTCCGGCTTGAAGCTGTTGTAGATCTTGACCTGATTCGGGCCGCACGACGGCGAGCGGTACTTCAAGACGAATCCGTCCACCTCCCCGAGTGACGTGAGATAATCATCCGTGAAGGCCCGCATCTTCTCGGTGACATCGAGGCCCGTCTCCGGCTGAAACAGTGTCATCCGTTCCGCTGTTTCGATCAGTCGGATGGGGGGCCTGGGCACGCCCAGGCCGATAGCCGTCTCCGGGCACGCGGTCACCGGCTCCACAAACGGTTTCAGCAACTCGACGACCTTGTCGGTGATCGACTGGCCGTTGTAGCGGCACGCCTCGAATCCGAGGCATCGACTGAAGAATACCACCGGGCGGATCGTGTTCGGCATAGCCCCTCCTTACACGTTACTCTAGACCGCCGCGCCCCATCCGCCAACCGTGCACTTGCTCGCCAGCGTTCGATTTCGTCCGTCTTCCCTCCTCCATGTGCAGGAACTATAGTAGAGACGTACGGCAACGGAGGGGCTGCCGGCAAGGCACCGGGGACGGGACGGATTCATGAATCTTGCGCAGAAGCTTGTCACCGCGGTCAGCTTGTTGATTGCGATATCACTCTCTCTGCTGGGACTCTTGCTCTCCCGCACGGCCGCGAGCGCGCTGAAGTCGCAAACCGCGGATCACCTGATGGCAGTCACGCAGGCCAAGGCGTCGGAACTTGATCGATGGCTTTCGGATCACGCCTTGAATCTTGAGTTGCTCGCCCAGCGCCCGTTGGTTCGTAGCGGATTGGCTTCCATGGTCGCGGAGCATCGGGCGCTTCAAGCGTCGCCTGATCCATCGGCATGGGACTCACACGTTGCGTTGCATACTGTGTTGATTTCCGACCACTTGGTTCCCTTCCTGCGGGAAGGAGGGTATGCCGAGCTATTCCTTCTCGATCCGGAAACCGGCGAGACATTGCTCTCCACGCATCCCGAAAGCGAGGGAGCGAACTGGGCATCGCAGCCCTTCTTCGCAGGCGGCAGCCACGGCACATTCATCCAGAATCCCTACAACGTACCGGAGCTAAGTGGGATTCACATGACGATTGCAACGCCTGTCGTTGCGGATAATGGGACAACGATCGCCATTCTCGCCGGGCATCTCGATCTGTCGACCATGGAGGCGATCCTCTCCCAGGGATGGGATCTGACGGGGACGGAGGATACGTACCTCGTCAACGAAACGGGCAAGTTCGTCACCGAACCGAGGTTCGGAGAGGGCTATGCCTTGGCGCAAGGCACGCAAACTGACGGCATCGAGCGCGCGCTGCGGGGCGAGACGGGAACGGGCATCTATATCGACTATCGAGGAGAAGAAGTACTCGGCGCCCACCTGTGGATCGAAGATCGCAAGCTTGCCCTGCTCACCGAGATCGACCTCGGGGAGAGCCTCCAGCCGGTCGTCCGCATGCGGACGACGGTGATCGCCGTCGGCGCAGTCATCGCGTTCCTCGGCATGGTGCTGGGCATCGCGTTGGCGACCCACTTCGTCCGTCCCATCCGTACGTTGGTCGCCGCCGCGGGCCAAATCGGAGAAGGGAATCTCGACCACCAAGTGGAGGTGAATCGGCGAGATGAGACCGCTACGTTGGCCCGCGCATTCAATGCAATGGCGGCCAACTTGAAGCGGGTCACCGCGTCGCGCGACCTGTTGGACCAGGAGGTCGAGCGGCGCAGGAGGATCGAGGCCGAACTCAGACAATCGAAGACCGTCACGGACCACATCATCGAAAGCTTGCCCGGGCTGTTCTACCAGATCTCGGAGGACCGAAGGTTCGTGCGTTGGAACCATCAGCTTCGTGAGACGATCGGATACTCCGATGAAGAGATCTCCACGCTCTCTCCGCTCGCTCTGTTTGGCGGCGGGGACCGCGTCCGCGTGGAAGAGACGATCTCGCGTCTCTTCCAGTATGGCGATGCCGACATATCCGCGGATCTCATCGCCAGGGATGGAAGTACTACACCCTACCTGTTTACCGGCAAGCGGTGCATGATCGCCGGCCATCCCTACCTCATCGGGATGGGTACAGACATCTCCGGATTGAAGAAGATCGAGGACAGGCTGCGGCAGAGCATGGACGAACTGGAGCGTTCCAATCAGGAGCTGGAGCAGTTCGCCTATGTTGCATCTCACGATCTTCAGGAACCGTTGCGCATGGTGTCCAGTTACACGCAACTGCTCGAGAAACGGTACGGAAGCAGCCTGGACCAGGATGCAAAGGACTTCATCCATTTCGCCGTCGACGGTGCCCAGCGCATGAGACAGCTCATCAACGATTTGCTCGCCTTCTCACGGGTCCAGTCCCACGGCATGCCGTTCAAGCGCGTCGACTTGAATGACGTCTTCGACGCAGCCTGCTCGAACATGTCCGTCGCGATCCAAGAGAGCGCCGCACGACTGACTCACGACAGACTGCCGACCGTAGTCGCTGACGAAGCTCAGATGACGTCGGTCTTCCAGAATCTCATCGCAAATGCGATCAAGTTCCGCTCCGAGCGTCCGCTCCGGATCCACGTTAGTACGCATGACCAGGACAACGAATGGATGCTCTGTGTCGCGGACAACGGCATCGGCATCGATTCCGCGTTTCACGATCGTATCTTCATTCTCTTCCAGCGTCTTCACACACGGTCGGAGCATCCGGGGACGGGGATTGGACTTGCACTGTGTCGGCGTATTCTCGAGAGACATGGTGGTAGGATATGGGTGGAATCGGTAGAGGGGGAAGGAGCGACGTTCAGGTTCACGTTGCCCAAGCGTGCGAAGGAGGGTGGATGAGTGGATCCGGAATCGGGCAACCGATCAATATACTATTGATCGAGGACAACGAGGGCGACGCACGACTGGCTGAGGAGGCGCTGAAGGACGCCAAGGTGGCCAATCGGATCGTATGGGTTCGGGCCGGCGTCCAGGCGCTCAACGACGTCCGCCGTGAGACCCCTTACCAGGAGTCGGTTCGGCCGGATGTCATTCTTCTTGATCTGAACTTGCCCAAGAAGAATGGACTCGAGGTGCTCCACGACCTCAAACATGATGCCGAGCTCCGGGCGATCCCCGTTGTCATTCTGACGATCTCCGAAGCTGATGAGGACATCGCCAAGTCGTACGATCTTCACGCCAACTGCTACATCAAGAAGCCTCTCGACTTGGATCGCTTCCTGGATGTCGTACGAGCCATCGAGGACTTCTGGCTGACAGTCGTGAGGCTCCCCCGGAAATGATGAAATCCACGAGAATCCTGCTGATCGAAGACAATCCCGGAGACGTCAAGGCCATTGACGATTGCCTGCGTTCCTCGAGTTTCGCATATGATCTCACCGTCGTCCAGCGCGTCCGCGACGGCCTGCGGTGCATCGATGACGAATCGGTGGACATGGTGTTGCTGGATATCTCGCTTCCCGACAGTTCCGGACTTCAGGGACTGCACCGCCTTCGCGCACGCGTGTCGGAGGTCCCCATCATCATTCTGACGGGAAGCGCCGACGTCGAGATTGCGGAGCGCGCCGTCCGGAGCGGCGCGCAGGATTACCTCGTCAAAGGACAGTTGACGGGCAATCTCCTTCATCACGCCGTGCAGTTCGCCCATCTCCGACAAGCCTTTCGTGCGGACCTGGAAGAGATGTCGTTGCGCGACCCTCTTACCGGTCTGTACAACCGGCGAGGTTTTCGGCTGCTCGCCGAGCAGAGCCTTCGACTCGCACGGCGCAACGGTCGGGATTCCGTTCTGCTTCTCGCCGACATGAACGACCTCAAGGAGATCAATGACACGCATGGCCACAGCAAAGGAGACCAGGCGCTGTGTGCGACGGCTCGGGCATTCCGCACGTCGCTACGAGACTCCGACATCATCGGACGTCTCGGGGGAGATGAGTTCGTCGCGCTCGCCGTGGAGGCCCACCCGCCGGGCATCTTCTCACTGCTGCAGCGTCTTCAAGTGCAGCTGGCGATGGAAAGCGACCGTCTGGACATGATGATCGCACTGTCTCTCTCCATCGGCTTGGCCCCATTCGACCCAAAGGAATCGCCGTCCCTGGATACCTTGATCATGACCGCCGACCGAGACATGTACGAAAAGAAGCGCGCCTATCGCAGGGCAAGGGACGGGAGTTAGCGTGACACAGTCGAGAACCGTTCTGTTGGTCGAAGACAATCCGGGCGACGAGCGACTCATCCGCGAGTTTGCGACGTCGCACCCCACGTTCACGTGCGAAGTCCGCAGTTGCGCCACAGTGAAACGCGCGCTCGAGCTCCTGGCCGAAGCACCGTACGACGCGATCCTACTCGACCTATCCCTCCCCGACAGCAGGGGCCTGGACACCGTCCGCGCCATTGTGGCGCAAGTGCCCGAGACACCCGTGATCGTCCTCACCGGAACCACGGACATCGCTTTGGCCAAGCGGGCGCTTCATCTGGGCGTCGACGACTATGTGGACAAGGGCGAACTGAGCGCTGAGTTGCTGTGCCGCTCGATCGCCTATGCGGTCGAGCGCGGCGCCCATCGCCAAGCGATTGCCCACTCCAACGATCGGTTCTGGGAGCTGGCCGAGATGCTGCCGGAAGTCGTCTTCGAATGCGATCTCGAGGGCAACTTGACGTTCGTCAATGCCATCGGAATGCAGAAGTTCGGCTACACGCAGCAGCTGTTCGAGCGGGGGCTGAACGCGTTTGACATGATCGCCGTCGAGGATCGAGACTGCGCACGCGAAGGCTTCGCGCATGCGCTGCAAGGAACGGCGGAACGCGGAACGCAGTATCAGGCCTTGCGGCGGGACGGCACCACGTTCCCCGTGACCATTCACTCGACAGCGATCCTGAAGGACGGCAAGCCCGTCGGTCTGCGAGGCATCATCGTCGACGTCACCCGGCGCGTCGAAGCTCGACGCGCACTGGAGACCGCCGATCAGATCGTTTCGGCGATCCCGTCGGGGCTGCTCATCTACCGATTCGAGCCTCCGGACCAGCTCGTCCTCGTTTCCGGCAATCCCGCATCGAAAGCGATCGTCGATGCCGGGCAATACGTGGGAACAAGAATCGAAGAGCACTGGCCCGCGGCGATGATCGAGCGGATGAAGCCCGATCTCTTGCCGCTTCTCGAGAACGGCAGGAGCTACGATCAGGAAGCCGTCATCTATCCTCGCGGCGCTCTGCGCGCGTTCCGCATGCGCGCCTTTCCCATCGGCGGGGATCGCCTCGTGCTGGCGTTCGAGAACATCACCGAGCGCAAGCTCGCCGAAGAGGAACTGCAACTCAAGAACGAGGCGTTCGAAGGGGCATTGGCCGCTCACAGCATCACGGACGCGGACGGAAACCTGACGCACGTCAACGCGCGGTTCCTGGAGTTCTGGGGGTATGCCTCGAAACAGGACGTCATCGGGCGCCCGTATACGGACTTCATCACATCAACGGAGAACCTCTCCAGCATCCTCGACCTTCTGGGAGATCGCGGAACCTGGCAGGGGACATGCCAAGCGCAACGAGCGGACGGAACGACGTTTCCCTGCGAAAGCCTGGCGACGGGCATCCGCGACGACAGCGGACGATTCGTGGCGACCCAGGCGACCCATTTCGACATCACCGAGCGTCTCGAGCAGCAACGGATCCTCCAGCAGAGCGAATCGCGCCATCGGCAGCTGTTCGAGAGCGCTGCCGTGGGCATCGGGTATTTCACCATCGACGGCGACCTGCTTGCCGTGAACCCCGAGGCCGCATCGCGGATGGGAAGCACACCACAAGAGCTTGTCGGGAAGAACGTTCGCGAGTTCTCGGCCCGTGCTGAGGTCACGCTGGACCGTCTGGCGGAGGCGGCGGCTTCCAAGGAAAGCATTCGCTACGAAGATGAGGCGATGCGTGACGGTGAGCTGCAGTGCGTCATACGAACCTACACCGCCCTTCGGAACACGGACGGCACAGTGATCGGCGTTCAGCTCGTCGCCAGCGACATCTCTGACATCCGTCGCGCGGAGCGCGCGCTCGCCGCTTCGGAGGAACGGTCGCGAGCCATTCTGGACACCATGCCTGATTTGCTGTTCTGGTTGGACGACGAGGGACGGTTCCTCGACGTTCACGGGCCGGAGGAGGCGCTCTTCCTTCCTCCCGACGAGTTCCTCGGCAAGCGTTTTGCCGAGGTGCTGCCCGCGGACGCCGTAGCCACCATGAGGGTCGCCTTCGAGGCCCTCCTGTCCAGCGGAGAGATGCAGACCGCAGAATACGCGTTGGAACTGCCGTCGGGCACGCGCAGCTTCGAGGCACGACTTGCCCGCGTCGGGGACGAGGGCATACTCGCGATCATCCGAGACATCTCCGAGAGGAAGCAGGCGTCGGAGGCCCTGGAGATGGCCGATCACATTCTGCGCCTGTCCCCCGTGGGCATGGCCATCTACCGTTACGAACCTCCTGCGACGTTCCGCCTGGTCGACGGAAACGAAGAATCCGAGCGACTGACCGGCATTCATCTCGACGCGGACCGGGGACGAAGGCTCGCAGATCTGTGGCCGCAAGCAGACGAGCTGGGGGTTCGAAAGATGTGCCTGGACGTGGTTCGGACCGGTGCGGTCTACCACGCGAAAATGGTCGACTATCAACGGGACCGCGTCGCGGGCAAATTCCGCGTACGTGCTTTCCGCATTCCTCAGGATCGCGTGGTGATCACGTTCGAGGACGTCTCCGAGCAGAACGAAGCGCAAGAGCAACTGCGAGTATCCGAAGAGCGCTACCGCAGCATCGTGCTGTCCTCTCCGGTGGGGATCCTGACCGTCGATTCCACCGGCCGTGTCGCCACCTGCAATCCCGCGCTCCTGAAAATGAACGGCGTTTCAGAAGAGGACATCATTGGCGCGCACTTCACGAAACTGCCAACGGCACACCTGCGAGACCTGCCGAAGTACATCCGCATCTTCCGATCGATCGTCGCGGGCGCGGATCCGAAGGCGTTCGAGGCGTCGTGGACGACGCCCGATGGAGCCGAGCACCACGGCGAGGTGCACGCGAAGATCATTCGCGGCGGCACCAAGCGATGGAGCGTCCACGTCACGGTCCTCGACATCACCGAGCGGATGAAAGCGGTGCGCGCGCTGGAGGAAAGCGAGGCTCGGTATCGTTCGCTGTTCGAGAACGCCGCGCTCGGCATCTACCGCACGACGCCGGATGGACGCATTCTGGCGGCAAACGCCGCGCTGCTACGCATGTTGGGATACGACTCGTTCGAGCATCTGGCCGAGCGCAATCTCGAGAAAGGGCTGTGGTACGAGCCCGAGACGCCACGATCGCAATTCCGCGCCCTTGTCGAGGAGAACGACAGTCTCTCGGGCCTCGAATCCGCTTGGAAGCGCCGGGATGGAACGACCATCCACGTTCGCGAGCACGCACGCGCCATCCGAGACCGGAAGGGGGACGTCATCTGCTATGAGGGGACGCTGGAGGACATCACCGAGACACGCCAGATGCAGCACACGCTCGAGCTGACGCAGTTCTCGGTCGACTCGTCCCGCGTGATGATCCTCTGGGTCGACGCCGCCGGGGGCATCGTCTACGCAAATCGGGCGGCCGCCGACATGCTCGGCTACGATCCGGAAGCGCTTCTCGGCATGCATGTCTGGGACATCCAGCGCGACTATCCCCGTGAGCGCCGGTCCAGGCTGTGGCAGCAACTCAAGGAGGGGGAGCCGGCGTCCGAGACAGTGTTCAGCCGGCGCGACGGGACCACCTATCCCGTCGAACTCAGCGCGCAGTACATCTCGTTCAGAGGTGACGAGTACGAATTCGTCGTCGCCACCGACATCACGGACCGCAAGACCGCGGAGGCCGCATTGCGCGAGTCGGAGGAGAACTACCGGACCATCTTCGACTCCGCCAACGACGCCATCATGCTTCACGACGCGGTCACCGGACGGTTCTTGGACGTCAATTCAAGAACCGAGGAGATGTTCGGGTATCCCCGCGATACGCTTCTGGATTTCACCGTCGGCGACCTCAGTCTGGGAGCGTCTCCGTATTCCGACGACGAAGCCCTGGAGCTGATCCACGCTGCGGCATCGGACCGCCCACAGATCTTCGAGTGGCACTGTCGTCACAAGAGCGGACGCCTGTTCTGGAGCGAGGTCAACCTTCGCACCGTGACGTTGCTGGGACGAAACGTCGTCTTGGCCGTCGCGCGAGATATCACCGAGCGCAAAGAACTCGAAGCGAAGCTGTGGCAAAGCCAGCGGCTGGAATCGATCGGCACGTTGGCCAGCGGCGTCGCCCACGAGATCAACAACCCATTGATGGGCATGATCAACTACGCCGAGCTCATCAGCAGCCGTTCCGAGGACGACGCACTGAGTCGGTTTGCCGAGGAGATCAAGGTCGAGGGAAACCGCGTCGCAAAGATCGTCCGCAACTTGCTTTCGTTTGCCCGTCAGGACCGCGAGCAACACAGCCCCGCGAGGCTTCGGGACATTGTTGACGCTTCGTTGTCGATCATCGGATCGCTGTTGCGAAAGGACTTCGTCCTCATCGATCTGCAGGTTCCCGAAGATCTTCCCATCGTGCGTTGCCGCAGCCAGCAGATCCAGCAGATTCTCATCAACCTCCTGACCAATGCACGCGACAGCCTCGACGCCCGGTTCCCCGCCGCGGATGAGCGGAAGATCCTGCGCGTAACGGCGGAGGTCCTCGAGGACGATGAAGGGCGCTGGCTTCGGACGGTTGTCGAAGACACCGGTGTCGGCATTCCGGAGCAAGTCATCGACCGCATCTTCGATCCGTTCTTCACGACCAAGGGGCGTGACAAGGGGACCGGCCTCGGCCTGTCCATCAGCTATGGAATCGCATGCGACCACGGCGGCCGGCTGTCCGTCGAATCCACGCCCAACGAGTGGACCCGATTCCTGTTGGATCTGCCCTTGTCCGAAGATGCCGGTGACAGCGACGACCACGATGTCTAACCCGTCCATGAGGGTGAGACAAGCTGATAGCACGGCGTCTCACCAAAAGAGGAGGAGGAAGAACGATGCGAGATGAATCCCGCAAGGCGCTGGATTTCGCGATCGCCAAGGAACGCGAAGCCGAGGCGTTCTACAAGGAATGGTCTCAGAAGGCATCCGATCCCGCGGTGAAGGGCCTGTTCGCCGAACTGGCGGGGATCGAGCACGGTCACGCCGAGATGCTGAGCCGCGTGACGCCCGCGGACATGCTGGCCCGTGGCGAGACCGCGCCCACGGACTTTCACCTCTCGGATTGGCTGGTCGACGTCCCGGCGTCTCCGGAGATCACGCTACAGGAGGCCATGATCGTCGCGATGAAGCGAGAGGAACGTGCCGTAGCGCTCTATACGCGGCTGGCCGAGATGAACGGCGAAGCGACATCCCTGTTCCGTGCACTGGCGCGCGAGGAGTCCTCTCACAAGTCGCAGCTGGAAGCTTCGTACGACGATGTGATCCTGACCGAGAATTGAGCGGTGGCAAGGAGGCCCTGATGTCCACAGCACCATCCATGCATGACGGATTGACGCTGTTCACTCGTCTGCTCGCAACGCCGTCTCCGTCGGGATTCGAGGAGCGAATCGCCGGCGTTCTGCGTTCCGAGTTGGAACGCATCGGATGGCCGATCGAACAGGACGCCGCGGGCAACCTCCTCGTTCGCGTATCCGGCGCGGACGCGGCACGAACGCCCGTCTGGTTCGCGGCGCACATGGACGAGATCGGCATGACCGTCACACAGGTCTACCCGGATGGCAGTCTCGGCGTCGGCCGCCTCGGTGGCCTCCTTCCGTGGAAGATCGGCGAATCCCCCGTCGTGGTCCTCGGCGACGCCGAAGACATCGTCGGCGTGCTGTCGCTCGGCTCCGGACACTCGCGCCGCGCCGTCGATGCAGGGCCTTCGTGGGAAAGCGCCCGCATCCTCACCGGACGCTCCCCGACGTCCGTGGCCGCGTCCGGCGTTCGCGTCGGTTCTCCCGCTGTCCCAACGGCCGACGTTCGCGGTCCGATCGTGTTTGGCGATGCGGACGCCCCATGGATCGGTGCATGGACGTTCGACAATCGATTGGGAATCACCGCCTGCATCCAGGCGCTCAAGACGTTGAGGGCGTCCGCACGTAGGCCGCGATCGTCTCTGACGGTCGCCTTCACCGTTCAGGAGGAGATCGGATGTCACGGCGCCAAGGCGCTGGCAGTGCGGGAGCAACCCGAGATCCTGATCGCAGTGGACGGGAGTCCCTTGGTCCCGGAGTGCCCCGTGCCGCTCGACGGGCGTCCTGCGATCCGATCCCGCGATCGTCTGGCGACCTACGATCAGGAACTTCTTCGGAAGATTCGAGCGATCGCCTCGGATGTGGGGGTTGATATGGAAACCGTCGTGTACGACGGTGCCGCATCGGACGCCAGTGCGGTCTTCGCAGCAGGCGCATGCCCGCGCGTCGCATGCCTGGGCTATGTGCGGGCCAGCAGCCACGGATTCGAAGTCACGCCCTTGAAGACGTTCGATACGCTCAGCCAGACGCTGGCAGCCCTCTTCCTGCAGCTGTAGAACCCACCGATTGGACACACGTCATCCCCAGAGGCGCCCCCTGTGACCGCATTCGCTCGTGGCGCTCGCGGCTCCCGCGCGGGGAACGAACGTCGGCTCCTCTTCCGACGTATGCGGTACCCGGCCGGGGGAAAACGACCTAAGCTTAGACCCATCGGAAAGACCAAGACGCCTCCTTGACTCCAGAGGGGAAAGGAACGAAACGAGAGCCGTTCCTTTCCCTTCGCCCTTGAAGACGGAAGCGATCAGTCGTCTGGCTGCTCCGCACCGTATCCTGGTTCCGGCGGGTAGAGAACGCACACCATGCGTGTGTCGAACTCGAGCGGCGTGACGGAATGCACCGCCTTTCGGGGAATGGTCACGGTACCCGGTGCGGCGACAACTTGGGAATCCATGTCGACGGTGACCAATGCCGCGCCCTCGAGAAGGATGAGAAACTCGATCCCGTCGTGCTTGTGCAGCGTGATCGGCCGCAACCGGCGATCGCGCACCCAAGCGGACACCACTTGATATCCGGCCGATTCGTTCCGAGCCAGTTCCTCGATCTCCCAGCTTCCCGTCGCCAGCGTCTCTCGATCCGTTCGCCGAACGATGCTCGCGACGTCCTTCGCCGAGACGCACACCTCGCGCATCGCCTCCAGTCGAAGCGCCTCGAATTCCTCTTCACTCAGGCATCCCGCGGCGACCAGCTTCTCGCCGAGCATTTCGACGAGGAGTGGACGTTCCAGTACCGCTCGCAACGCGCAGTTGCCTAGGTCCTTCACGTTGATGCCCGTTTCGCTCTTCTTCCGCTTCAGCGCACGATGAACGTCCTCATCGAGCACCAGATGCTTGGGGGGCTTCAGTTAACTCACCTCCAGTTAATTCTTCCACGCGCTATTAATGCACCTCGCAGAGTTACCCGCGTTTTCACCTCGTTAGCACTACTCTTGACATAAGGCAGGATGCAACCTAGACTAGCTTAACAAGCGCCTCACGGACAACTTATAAGACTCGTTGTCCGGAGGCTACTCCGAAAGGGTAAACCTGACGCAAGTCAGGGGCACAAAGCTTCGAGACCCACGAGGCCTGTCGGGCTGCCGGAGGCAACAAGGAGGAACGGTGGCCCGGGAAGCTGTCTGACAGAGATCGCATGGTGATGCGATCCGTTTTTCTTCCCACACAGGGTCGAGGCACGCACGCGTACGGGGGAACATGGAAGCGGCCGTTGAGTTCGAACGACTTCGTTCGCTGATCACACGCGAATCGGAGTCTTCTATGCCGGATTCGGTACGCTCACGTTATGAACGTCGTTTGATCGCACTTCGCACCCAACTACAGGAGGAGAAGCATTCGTATCCGTTGGGCGCAATTCTCGTGTCGGTCGGCGCGATCACCGATGAGCAACTGAATCGGGCGCTCGCCAGCCAAAGGACGTCGACTCCGCGCAAGCTGTTGGGCGAGACGCTGGTCGATCTCGGCTGCATCGATGCTCGGATGTTGACACACGCGCTGTCGATTCAACGCTCGGAGACACAGGGCGGATTCCCCGGATTGATCGACCAACCCAAGTAGGAGGCATCAATGACACGAAGGATCTCGACGATCGCCGTCGCTCTCATGCTTTTCGGAGGGCTGGCGGCCTTCTGCGGAACGATCTCCGTCGACGTGGGGGGCGGCGGAGACTACACGGACATTCAGACCGCGATTGACAATGCATCGACTGGAGACACGATCGTTGTCGCGGCCGGTACGTACGTCGTCGATGAAACGATCATCGTCGACAAGGGCGTCACGATTCAGGGACCGGCGACCGGCACCGCATCCGTTCAAGGTTCGACGACAGACGCGCTCTCGGTCTTCGAGATCGCAGCGAGCGATGTAACGCTTCAGAATCTCGACATCACCTGGACGCACGTGCTGGAGGACGGCTACGCAAGCCCGGAGACCGCGGACAGCTTGATCCGGGTCATGGGATCGGGCTTGTCCGGCATCCAAGTGCTCGACAACGCGATCCACACCCCGCTTCAGGACGGTGAGATGAAGACGTGGGGCGCTCGCGCACTCACCGTCGACGGCGCTGCGTGCACGGGGATTACCATCAGCGGAAATACCGTCTACAACACGCGCAACGGCATCGTCATCCGCTACGGGAACACGGCCATCGTTACGGACAACGAGATCTATAACACCAAGGGCGGCATCATGCAGTACACGTCGAGTCAGACGGATGCCGACAATCGGGCGATGTCGGGCAACACCTGGGGAACGGTGCACAACGAGTGGGACATCGTGTGGAACTCCGCGAACTACGACCCCGACTATCTCGCCAGCGTACTCGCGCTGTCGATCGCGAACGGAGACGGCTACGTCGTCGATCGCCGCGATTCAGCCGGAGGCCACGCCGTGGGCAACCGCAGCCACATCTTCGTGGCGACCGATGGCAAGACGTCCGTTCACGAATGCAACGGAAACATGAACGATCCGTACGCGACGTTCGCGCTGGGCGTCGAGGCTGTGATCGCGGAAGGCATGATCTACGTCGATATCGGAACGTACCAGGAACAGGTTGCCATTGACAAAGCGGTGGAGATCTCGGGCGCCGGCCGCGACACCACGATCGTCCAGGTCACGTCGTTCCCCGATGGTACGGACTGGGGAGACACATGGACGCTCAAGGTCGACGGGAACCAACCGGGCCTCACGGGGGATGTGTCAATCCACGATCTGTCGATCGAAGGGGTCAACAACGAGGACAACAACTGGTTCGTCTTGATCACCGACCACATCCCCGCGGGCGTAACGCTGACGTTGGAGGATCTCCGGATTGCCGGCAGCTATCTCTACGGCTGGTGGGACTATCACTCCCATGGGGATCTCGTCTTCCAGAACAACATCGTCGAGGACGTCGAGTACGGGATGATGCTGGAGGGGTGGGATACCGGATCGGTCACGATTCGCGATTCCGAATTCTCCCAGGTCGCCGGGTATTTCGGGTATCCAGCAGGCATGTTCCTGTTCACCTACGACGGCATCGATTGCACGAATCCCTACCTGATCGAGGGCAACGTCATCAACAACGCCGACGGCGGGTACGGAATCGCCGTATACGGGGGATATCCCGGCCACGATCCCGCGAAGTACACCGACGTAACCATCACGGGCAACGACATCAGCGGAATCGGCTACTACGCCGTGTACCTGCGAAACCTGCCGGAAGGCGGCGACGCCGCTGACGGCGGCGTCCACGATGCGTTGATCCTTCTCAACGATCTGTCGAACAACGTTCGCGGCATCTATGTCCGCGACGACAACCCCGGTACGATCGCACGGTACAACGATCTGTCTGGGAACACCGACTACGGGGTCCTCAACACGGGCACGCCGATCGTCGATGCAAGCCTCAACTGGTGGGGCGATGTCGACGGGCCGTCGGGAGAAGGGACGGGAGCGGGGTCCGCCGTGTCCACCAACGTCATCTTCAGCCCGTGGCTGGGCATCGATCCGGATGGCGACGCCGGCACAGCGGGCGTCCAGCTCGTCTCGCCGATGCTGTTCGTCGTCGACGACGTCGGACCCGCTCCGGCAGAGGGATATCTCAACAGCGCGATCGGCGCAGCCAACGCACTCGCCGGCAGCGATGCCATCGAAGTACGTGGCGGCACGTACGACGGCGACGAACCGGTCACAGACGGCGTCACCCTTTACAACGGCGCCGGTGCAACGGCCGACACCGTCTTGAACGGCCCGATCACCATCGCCGCGGCCGATGTCCTACTCGGTCGTTTCGGCCAGGGCTTCGTCATCCGAGGCGCCGTCACCGTCGCTGCGGGCGTGGACGCGTCCACAATCCACATCAACTGGAACGACCTCTTCGATCTCGTGACCAACAACGACGGAGACAACACGCTGGACGCAACCTTCAACTACTGGGGCGAGGACGGTCCGGACACCTTCGGCTTGGTGGCCATCAACCCCATCCTCCCCGAGTCCGCCGACATCATCATCGGCTACATGGACGAGTTCGACCTGAATGCGCTCGAGGCGATCGACTTCTCGTATCTGCTCGACGAGCTCAACCTTCAGAAGCGGGCACTGGTCGCCCTCGATCTGATGGAGACGTTCGGTTTCTCGCTCGAAGACGCGCTCGAACTCATCGACACGTACAAGTGGAACAAGGTTCGCAACGCCCTGCGGAAGTGCAACGGCGACTACGACCAGTTCCTCGTGCTGCTGGTGGGCTACGCGGTCGAAGGCCCGGCCGGCGGAGGTGGTGGCGTCGACGGAGAGATCGAGGTCTACGTCGCCGGCGACCTCGTGCCGCTCGCGCTCGAACTGCTCAACCCGATCACGGGCGAAGTCGTAGACGACGCGCTCGTCTCGTATTCCGTGTCTCGCACGTTGCCGGACGGATCTCCCGAGATCGTCGCGTTCGGCGTGATGTCGTTCGACGGGGATGCGGGAGCCTTCGTGGCCGATGTCGACACGACCGGACTGGAACCCGGGATCTACGACGTCTACCTCGGCACCGACGACGGACGATCCCAGCACGTCCAGATCGAAGTCACCGAGGGCTAGCCTCCGAAGTACGTTGGACGGGCAGGCGCAAGACTGCGCCTGCCCGTTTCCTGTTGCGGGCATTGCCGAGTTAAGTTCGGTGCGTTTGATTAATACACCTCATGTACTCCCCATGTATCCCGTTACGATCTCCACACTCTTGACATATGCCAGAATCTGGCCTAGACTGCTGTCGAAGGACTCCGAAAAGGTAAACCTGGCGTGAGCCGGGGGCACAAAGCTTCGAGACCCACGAGGCCTGTCGGGCTGCCGGAGACAAGGAGAAACGGTGGCCCGGAACCATGGCTGTTGGAGATGCAGACCGCACACGAAGGTGTAGCGGTCGCTTTTCTTTTCCGCCGGGCTGAGGCACATAAGAAGGTCGGGGGAGTATGGAAGCGGGCGTGGAGTTCGATCGATTCCGCTTGCTGATCACGCGCGCGGCGGAGTTCTCGATGCCGGATTCAGTCAGATCGCGGTGCAAGCGTCGCTTGGTCGCGTATTGCAATCCTCACATCAGTCGGCGCGAATCTCGACAAACCGCTGCGCCATCGCTGAAGCAGCCGAATGCGTCTAATCTTCAAGAACTCCTCCTTGAGACAAACCTGATCGAGAGCAACGCAAAGGCTGCACCTCGAGAGTGGACGCACCAGCCGACGAGCGGGCCGCCGGACAAAGACAATCGCCCGAGATATGAAGCGAATCAATCGCCGGCGGAACTCCCCAGAGCCATTGACTGGAGTGAACGGGGTGGGGGCGGGCAGCAATAGCCGAAGGAGGCAGGGCATGTTCAGAACCAGACGATGGATGCCAACTGTGGTAATCGTGGCGGGGCTCGTCCTCTCCTCGATCATCGCGGGCATGGCAGCAGAACGATATGTCAGCGAATGGGAAGAGCCGTTCTCTTCCCCGGTATTCAGTGGCGACCAGCGAGCCTACTACCCGACCATCCTGGAGGTTGCTGGTGTGCTTCACATGTGGTACACAGACAAAGATGCCAGTGGATATCGGATCGCGCACACGACATCCGTAGACGGCGTCAATTGGACGGCTCCTACGATGGTCACCGGCTGCTTCGGTCAGCCGCACCACGCCGTTGTCGCCAATGTGGGAACAGATGCCTCGCCCAGCTATCGCATCTGGTACGCCAACTCCAGTCAATGGCCGTACCAGGCCGACCTCTTCCGGACAGCACAGTCAGAGGATGGAATCACGTGGACCCACGACCAACTCATGGGACAGGCCGATCCGCTCGTTCGTGAGAATGATTCAGACAATCCCGCGTACAAGTGGATCTACGGCTCATACGGACCTGGCGCGGTACTGTACAATCCGGACGGATACTCCACAGTCAACTCTGCTGACCCCATGGGCAACAAGTATGTGATGTACTACGATCAATACACGCGCTACTGGCTCACGGGCGTCAATGAGGTCACCATGATGGCCGTCTCCGCCGATGGCATCAACTGGACCCGCTACGGCGATACGCCCGTTCTCGAACCCGGAGGAACGACAGTGTGGGATGGGCAGTACGCCTACATGAATGCCATCATCGAGATTGATGGTGTCTACCACGCATGGTACAGCGGCGGCATCAGTGACAGCAATGACGGCATTGGCTATGCGTACTCGACGGACGGCATCACCTGGATCAAGGCTGAGCAACCCGTCTTGTACGCTGACGATCCTAGCGCCCCGTCATGGCGCGCAACACGTACCTACGCGATGGCCGTGATCCAATCCGCTGAGTCCTACAGAATGTGGTTGTCAGGAAAGGATGGCTCGGATTACGTCATCGGCTATGCGTCAGCAGACGGCCCATACCCAACGATTCAGATGGCGATTGATGTCTCGTCTCCCGGAGACACGATTCAAATCACCGCGGGAGCGTACGAGGAGGATGTCTCCGTCAGCCAGTCATTGATGCTCCTCGGGCCGAATGCGAGGATCGATCCCGTGACCAGCCCGGCGGGTAGAATGCCCGAAGCGGTCCTCACAGGCGGAATGCAAGTCGTCGCAGAAGGCGTCGAAGTCCGTGGTCTCACGTTCGATGGCGGCACCAGTGGATGGGTGATCGGCACGGGAGCGGACGCACACGGTCTCATCGTCGCCGACAACATCTTCATCAACAACTACGGACATGCCGTTGCACACTTCGACAGCACATTGAGCGACGTACAGATTCTCCGCAACGTCATCGAGCAGACGACCGGTCCCAGCTCATCCGGACTGTTTCTCAACGGGCTCCGCAACAGCGTCATCGAAGGGAATGCGATCTCGAACACGGGCTATGCGGGCATGATCCTTCCGGATGCCGATGGGTTGGTCCTGCGCGGCAACAGCATCGACAGCATACCGCAGCAGGGCATTCAACTTTCGGGCAGCCCGGCTCCCAACGGCAATCTGATCACGGAGAACACATTCACAAACACGGTATTCACCGATGACGATGACAAGGGAGCCATCAGCCTGTACGCGGATGTTCACAACACGATCATCACGTACAACGTCCTCACCGGAAACTACCGCGCCGTAGTCGTTCGACACCTCGAGAAAGGAGAAGTCCCAGACACGATCCACGTGAACTTCAACAGCATCTGGGGGAATCGCGAAGCAACGGGACTGGTGGATGATCCGGGACAGTACATCGGCGGCCAATTGGACGCGACGCTCAACTGGTGGGGGGATGCTGAAGGACCGAGTCATTCTTCCAGCCCGCTCGGCGCAGGAGATGCGGTCACCGATCATGTCATCTTCAGCCCGTGGCTGGGCATCGATCCGGACGGCGACGCCAGCGCTGTCGGTGTGCAGATTCTCTCCCCGATGCTGATCATCGTCGACGATATCGGGCCCGCACCGGCCGATGGCTACCTCAATCAGGCCATCTTCGGGTCCAACGAACTCCCGTTCCAGGACACGATTGAAGTCCGCGGCGGCACGTACGCCGGCGACGAACCCATCACCGACGGCGTCACCCTTTACAACGGCGCCGGTGCAACGGCCGACACCGTCTTGAACGGCCCGATCACCATCGCCGCGGCCGATGTCCTACTCGGTCGTTTCGGCCAGGGCTTCGTCATCCGAGGCGCCGTCACCGTCGCTGCGGGCGTGGACGCGTCCACAATCCACATCAACTGGAACGACCTCTTCGATCTCGTGACCAACAACGACGGAGACAACACGCTGGACGCAACCTTCAACTACTGGGGCGAGGACGGTCCGGACACCTTCGGCTTGGTGGCCATCAACCCCATCCTCCCCGAGTCCGCCGACATCATCATCGGCTACATGGACGAGTTCGACCTGAATGCGCTCGAGGCGATCGACTTCTCGTATCTGCTCGACGAGCTCAACCTTCAGAAGCGGGCACTGGTCGCCCTCGATCTGATGGAGACGTTCGGTTTCTCGCTCGAAGACGCGCTCGAACTCATCGACACGTACAAGTGGAACAAGGTTCGCAACGCCCTGCGGAAGTGCAACGGCGACTACGACCAGTTCCTCGTGCTGCTGGTGGGCTACGCGGTCGAAGGCCCGGCCGGCGGAGGTGGTGGCGTCGACGGAGAGATCGAGGTCTACGTCGCCGGCGACCTCGTGCCGCTCGCGCTCGAACTGCTCAACCCGATCACGGGCGAAGTCGTAGACGACGCGCTCGTCTCGTATTCCGTGTCTCGCACGTTGCCGGACGGATCTCCCGAGATCGTCGCGTTCGGCGTGATGTCGTTCGACGGGGATGCGGGAGCCTTCGTGGCCGATGTCGACACGACCGGACTGGAACCCGGGATCTACGACGTCTACCTCGGCACCGACGACGGACGATCCCAGCACGTTCAGATCGAAATCACCGAGGTCTAACCTCCGTAGCACGTCAGGCGGGCAGGCGCGATCTGGACCTGCCCGCCGATGAGCAGAAAGGCGTCACACATGCGTATGTTGGCCGTGCTTGGAGCAACACTTCTCGTTTCGATGGTCGGCTGCCTCGATCTTGGCGCCGGGGAGGTCACGTTCGTTGGAGGACATGCGGAGCTTTCGTGGTCCGCGGAAGGCGGATGGTTGGAGATTGAGGCGGCGGTCGCCAACGGAGACGCAGACACGCACGTCTGGGTCCTCACGGTCTCTACACGCCGGTTTGACGACGGTCTGTTCGCGTGGCAGCTTCACCTCAGTGAAACCGTGGACAGCGTGCTCGTTCTGCCCAACGACTTCCTGACCGCTCGACACTTCTCCACCGCTCAACTCGGCATAGCGACAGCCCTGTCTCCGGACGGATGCGGGCTTGTGATCCGTATCCCAACGGACGGGCCGATTCCCAACTTCGTCGCACCCGGTGACGTCATCGAGCTTCACGCATTGTGGATACAACAAGCGCCTCTTGCGTCCGTCGTCGTTGCGCCAGTCAACACGCTCGCCGTAGGCCCGGCGGGCGGCGGCGGCGACGCGGCCGTAACCGATCCCGCAACGTCGCCCTTGCCGACAGCGACCGTCTACCGCCGGGGCGAGCCGATCGCCCATCGCTTCGTGCTCGTCAATCCCCCGGCCGACGAGGATGGATCGCGGGTCGTTCTCAGCTACACGCTGATGGCGGTGCACGACGGCCGCGCGTCCGAGTTTGCGCGCTTTGCCCACATCACGTACGACGCCGCCACCGGCACGTACTCGTATTCCATCGATACAACCTCGCTGGCCGCAGGTGCGTATCGTCTTCTCATCGGATCGTCGAACGGCACGCTGGCCACGCAAATCGACCTCTCCATCGTGCCCGCGGACGACTAGTGCCGGGTTCGCGCTGCGTGCCCCGCCATCGGGAACACCGTACACTTTCCCGAGAGTCCTGTTCGGTCGTGTGAGGAGAAGGCATGCGAACGCTGTTGTGGTTGGCCGTAACCGTCGTTATCTTGGGATCGGTCATCCAACCCGCGGAAGTCACGTTTGACGACCCGCGGCTGGAGACGGCCGTGCGGGCTGCCCTCGGCGTGTCCGTCGATGCTCCCTTGACCGTTCGTCAAACCCGCGCCTTGCGCGAGCTCACCGCCGACGGGCTCGAGATCTGCAGCTTGACCGGTCTGGAGTCGTGCGTCGGTCTGCGCACCCTCGACCTGTCCAACAACCACGTTTCCGATCTGACGTCCCTTTCCGTTCTGCACGACTTGGAAACGCTCATCCTTCGAAGCAACGAAGTCACCGACGTCTCGGCGCTGCGCACGCTCCGCAACCTCGTGCTCCTCGATCTCGACTTCAACTTCGTCACCGACATCTCGGCGTTGGCCGAACTCACAAACCTCGAATGGCTCGGGCTCTGGAACAGCAGCATCCGCGACATCGAACCGTTGCGCGGCCTGGTTCGGCTCAAGGAACTCGGATTGAGCAGCAGCCCGATCGAGGACACGGATCCGCTACGCGGCCTGTCCGAACTGGAGTGGCTGGGACTGCCGAACACCGGCATCGAGCGTCTCGACTTCCTCGAGAACAAACCCCATCTGATCAAGCTCAGCTTGGGTGGAAACAACATCTCGGATCTCGCGCCATTGGCCGGCCTGACGCAGCTCGAGGGATTGGGCCTCGACAGCAATCGCATCACGAACCTCGAACCGTTGCGGACTCTCGTGTCGCTTCAGCGCCTCAGCCTGTGGGGAAACGAGATCGAGGACATCACCCCGTTGGCCGGGATGACGAATCTCGAGCAGCTGTGGTTGGACCGCAACCCCCTCTCGGACATCGGCATTCTCTCCGGTCTCGAGCGTCTCCGGATTCTTGGACTGTCCCACACGTCGATCGAGACGCTCGCCCCGCTCCTCGCCAATCCCGGACTCGGCGAAGGCGACGAGATCGACGTACGCGAAACCGCACTCGATCTGCAATCGGGATCAGAGGATCGTACCGCCGTTGAGGCGCTTCAGGATCGAGGCGCCGCGGTGGTTACCGACCCGGCGCCTGAACCGGCGGCCTCCTCGACCGGCAGTACATAGACGCCCGCGGCGCTGTTCCCGCACGCCCTCACCCGTGAACGAGGGATTCGATGATCAGTGCTCCACGTACAGGTTGTGGAACATGAACAGCTGCGCGGACTCGAAATTGGTGAAGATGAGCTTGTAGCAGTTGGTCAGGATGTAGACCCAGACCATGATGTTCGGCATCGGATCCTTGAAGCTGTGGATGTCGTAGTAGTATCCCTTCTCCGACCACCACGCCTTGCGCAGTCGATGCTCGCCCTTCCAGTCCTTGAAGCTGCCCATGTAGCTTTCCAGCAGCCAGACGAAGTCGGCGAACTGCATCTTCGTTCGTATGCCGAGTTCGGCGGTCGGCAGGGCGGGCCCGTCCTCGCCGTTGGCGACGCGCACCCAGGCTTCGATCAGGTCGCAGCCTCCGTGGTAGGCCATTGTCACCGCGGGCGTGATCCGGCAATTGCCGTCGACCAGGAACGGCCGGCCGGTGTGTTTGTCGAGGATGAAGTCGAAGCCGCACAGTCCGGTGAAGTTGAGATGCTTGACCAATTGGGCCGCCGCGTCCTTCGATGCGGGATCGGACACGCTCTGGCGGAACACCGTCGTCCCGCCCGTACGCGGCATCGTCCGGAGGCCTTGGTACATCACCTCTCCGAGGACCTCGCCGTCTTGGCACAGATGAAGCGTACACGTCGTCGGACCTTCGATGAGTTGCTGAATCATCGGCAGGTCGTTCTCGGGGAGCTTGTTGACGGACACCACCTCGAAGTACGTCTTCTCGAAGTGCGCCCGATCGTAGATCTTGCGGAAGCCGGCCGCTCCGGACGCCTTGCGCATCTTGATCACGACCGGCAGCTCGACGGTCGCGATGTACTCGCGCGCTTCCTGCGACGACTGTGGGGAAAACGTCGTGGGGCTGTCGATGCCCAACTCGTGCGCCAGCTCATCGAGCTGCTTCTTGTCATGCATCCGCATGAGCGTTTCGGTGGGAGGAATGACCGTCTTGGTCACCGCGAGAATGCGATCGCGGTAGCGGCTCAACGGGATAATCTCTTCGTACGAAGGGAAGAAGTAGTCGTAGTTGCCGGATTCCAGGATTTCCACGATCTTCTTCGTGTAGGCCTCCGGGTGATAGTGCATGTTCGGCACGTGGAACCGCTTGGAGACGTACTTCGAAAACCCCGAGAACGCCATTCGATGTCCCTCGGCGGCGTGAATCTCGAACCCCATCTGCCCGAATCGACGAATCGCGTGTAGCGCAGCCATCTCAAACAGACCGGTGACCAAAACTTTCATGCTACTCTCCCCTTTAGGTACACAGGGATTACCCGCTGTCTCGACAATTGTGAGAACCCGCGAACCCCCGTCGGTGTCATCCACACCCTTAGTGATGGGTGCAAGGATACGTCTCCACGGGATCGCGAACAAGCGGAGAGGGATCGTTGAGAAGAGGAGCGGGGCCGGCTGTGGCCGGCCCCCGGCTGAACGTGGTTATTCAGCCACTCGGTGAAGAACCGCGATGACATCGCGCTTCAGCTCACCAAGGCTGGCACCGCTGTGTATGTTCTCTTCGAGCGCCCGCTCCAGGGCGAGACGCGCCCTTCCGTGACGAACCGCTCGGCCGTAGTCCTGAATCAGTTGCTGATGGACCAGCGCGGCTGCATACTGCTGTCTGGCCAGTTCTTCTGCTTGATAGAGAGGAAGCATGTACCCTCCTTGTCGGAGCTGTTCCCTAGAGCCACCCAGCCCTCTCATCCCCGATCACACACGAATGGAAGGCATCCTTTGCCGACAACGCTCTGTCTTCCATGGTCTCCCTCCTTACTCGGCCGGGCCGAAGGCGTGTTCTCCGACGTATCCATGACGACCGCCGAAGCACATGTGTTGGTGGACCGTGCCCGCCGAGCCAACCACATATACGTAGCCGCCCGACCGCAACCGGTTCACTGTGGACCATCTGATCTTGTGGGATGACGAGATCGCAACGGATCTCAACGTACCGACGAAACGAGAAGCACTCCTGGAAGCCCGAACCTCAACAGACTACGCCGAACCTTCACTACCCGAGGACGTTTCCGATACCGAATCACTCATACAAGGACGAGTGGAAGAGCAACAGTATACCGCACAAATGGCGGAAGTCAAGTGGCCCGTGACGAGTTCCCGGCGAACCTAGGGATTCGCTTCGGATCCCTCTTCGCTCGAGGAGGAATCCAACAGATGCTCGAGCAAATTGAAGAAACCGGCGGACGCCTCTCCCTCATCGTCTGCCGGTTCTTCATCCAACGGGGTGTCCGTACGTTCGGGGCTTCCCAGATCGTCGAACAGATCCTCGAGCCACCCTTCCGCCGCCGATTCCAGCGAAGACCGCACGGCCGCTTCAGCCTCGGTTCGCACATCGGAGAACGCGGGGTCCAACGCGACCTCGCTGCCACAGCCCAACTCCTCGATGTGCAACCCGAGGGATTCGATGGTCTCCTCCAGTTCCCGGCGACCGGCCAGCATCAGTCCCTGCTGAGCGATCTCCAGCAGCGGCGCCTCCCACGCCAGCCGAGGCGCCTCGGCGCTTCCTTCCACCGCCGTCCCGAACACGATGGGGGCTTCCTGCGCATAGCGATTGAGGCCCTCGATCACGCGCGCCGACGTCTCCGCAGGCAGGCCGAACAACGCGCCGTCGGTCTCCGCAATGTGGAGATCCTCGAGGAGAAACGACAGCATCCCTGTCGAGACGCCGCCCTCTTGACGCAACTCGCCGGAGATGGAGGCAACCCCCGAGTCGATGCGCACCGGCAGCGTGCTCGCGTAGAATGCGGACAATCCCGCCAGATCCATGCGGCGCAGGGCAAACTCGTAGACACAAACGGAACCGGCGTCCGACTCGCCGAACGTCGCCGCCAGCAGGAATCCCGACTCCGGATCGTCTCCCCATTGGCCGTGCAAGGACAGACGAATCGGCTCGGTCCGCAGCGACGCGGGGAACGCGAGGTTCGTAACCTCGACCTCCAGCAACGTAACCGGCGGCAGCGGCCCGGCATCGTCCGCGCGTTCGCTGTCCAGTGTGATCAGCAGCCGCCCGATCTCCAATTGCTGGACCTCGAACGGCGCACGAAAGGCCGGGAACGACCGTCCGCCCGCGTACGCGCCGTCGCTCGGCGCCGGCGGAGAGGGCTCCCATGTCTTCAGCGCGTCGAGCAGATTGCGCAGAATCCCCATCCAGTCGACCTGGTCCGCATGGTCTGCCGCCCACGTCAGATAGCGATCCGCGTCCCACCCGGCCGTCGCGTTGTCGAGGTTGAGCGTGCCGTCTCGCTCTCGCACAACGTGCAGCGTGGCATCGGAGATGCTGACGCGGTTGAAGACGACCCGCTTGGACACCAGCGCCAGCATGCCCGCGTCGACGGTGATCTCCGGCACGACGATCAGGTTCTCATCGGGCGCCTTCGGATCCTGCACCGCGAGGTCGGACAGCACGAGTCCGCCCGTGAACAGGTTAAACGACGAATCGGAAACCGATACGTCCGCACCGACCGCCCAAGACGCCGTCGTCGTCGCCAGCGTGCCGGCGAAGAAGGGAACGATAACGGCGGCAAGAAGGTAGGCGAGCGCATATAGGGCAGGCAGCACGATCAGCATCTCGCGCCGGATGACGCGAAAGACGCCCTTCGGCCCGGTACCGGTGCCGTACCTGGCGTCGCCGCCGGCGAACAGCTTCCGCACCAGTCGCGCGCCGCGCACCTCCTTCAGCCGTTGCGAAACCCGCCACTTCGACACCCATGTCGCAAACGACGTGCGATACCGGCGCACGAGCCAGCGGACGAGGAAGAAGACCGGGATTGCAGCGATCAGCGAAAGGACGATGCTGCCAAACAACAGATAGCGTGAGTAGCCCATCGGCGCCAGCACGGGGAGATGGAACAGGCGTCGCCAGACCCCATCCAATCCACGGTTCGCATCGAGCATCCAGACACCGACGGCATAGGAAACCGGGGACAGTGCAAGGGAGAGGAGCTCGAACGCGCCCATCGAGATGAGGAAGGCGCGGAACGAGCATCGTACCAGCAACGCCAACGAGAGGGGAATCAAGACATGGAGCCCCATCGGCGGCAGGCCGGCAAAGACGCCCAGTGCAACCGCCCCGGCAATCTGCGTCGGAGACAGATTGGATTTCAGAATGGACAGCACCTTCTTGATCCAAGCGAGCGGCGTGGGCAGCAGCATGGTTCCGATCACCTCCCGGAGCACCATTGTAGGACCGCTTTCCTTCCATCGGCAATGTCCGATCTCTGACGCTTCACACGAATGCGAAAGAGGGCTAGACTGTGAGCCACAAATGCTCTGGGGAGTGTGATGAATCGTGAAGAAGGTGGGGGTTGTACTGTGCGTTCTGTTGTGGACGGTCGGCATCGTAGCCGGCGCCGTCTCGATCTGTGACTACAAGTCACCCGAAACCTCGTTGACCGACGCGCGCCTTTCGCTCTCGTACCGCTATTACGACGACGCAGCAACGGAGGGGATCGAAGCCAATTCCGGACGCTTCGCCGCCGACTACGACCAGCTGTACGGTTCGCCCAACTACGCCTATTCGATCACCGGATCGGCCGAACTGAGCCTCAACGACTTCATGCCCGCCGGTTGGCTCGGGCAGGCCGGCGCCACGTTCCGTTACTACCCGATGGAGGATTCGCTGCTGTTCGCGTTCGGCGACATGCAGGCGACGGTCGCGACGGGCCAGTTGCGACCTGGCGTGGAGGTTCGCTTCGGCGGCGGCTGGGGACGGTTCTACGATGTCACGCCGATGGCCAAGGCAATGCGGATGCAGCGCGAGCTGTTCGATCTCGGCGTTCTCTCGAACGACCTGTCCGACGACGTCTTGATGGCCATCGCAGGGATCATCGGGCGCGCCATTGAGTACGAAACGGTCAAGGACCTCGTCGCCGACATCGAGACGTTGGTCGAGGCCGACACGGCCGTAGAGCTGGATGCGCAAGCCACGCTCACGCTGGAAGAGATCGTCCAACAAGCCGGAGACGACCGGCAGTGCGGATGGGCCGTACAGGCGGGTATCGGGTACGAACTGATCGATCCGTTCGGGAACCCGCAGAACATCATCGTGGCAGGTTCTGCAGATGCCGCCTTCGCATTCGGACCGGACGATCAGATCAAGGTGTATGCCGACGCGTCCGGACCGTTCGACATTCTGAACGAGCACACGCTGTCGGCCGGGGCGAGCTACGAGGTCGCGATCTCCGGCGACACCACGTTCATCGCCGACTATGCGCTGCAGCAAGTCAAGCCGCTGGGGGCGGACCCCAATCTCAGTCATGCCGCCGATTTCTCGCTGAGCTTTGATCTGGGGGGCGCCGACATTCTGCTTCAGGTCGCGCTAACCCGCGACGCCGCCGCCCCCGGATGGTCGTTGGACATCTCGGTGTCCGCAGCGATGGACCTTCTCTAGGACCTACGCTCCAAGTCGCGCCGCGCTCGCTCGAACGGGGCGCGACTCCGTTTCCCGCGTTCCAGAAGACGCACCGACTCGGCCAGTGAACCGCGCAGGGCGGCAACGTCTACGTACTCGTGGGGGGTCGATCGATGGTTTCGTGGCAAACGGAGCATTGGAAGGTGCGGTTCTTTTCGATCTGGGGTGGGCAGGTGCTGTCGCTGTTCGGCAGCCGTCTGGTCCAATTTGCACTCGTGTGGTGGCTGGCCCGTAGCACCGATTCGGCCACCGTTCTCGCCACCGCCTCGATGATGGCCTACATCCCGATGGTCTTCCTGTCTCCGTTCGCGGGGGCGTTGGTCGACCGTTGGAGTCGCCGCACGGTCATGATCGTCGCGGATTCTTCGATCGCCCTCGCGACGCTGTTGTTGGCCGCGCTGTTCGCCACCGGGCACGCCAGCATTCCGTTCATCTACGCACTGATGTTCGTCCGTGCCGTCGGCGGCGCGTTCCACTGGCCCGCCATGCAGGCATCGACCACATTGATGGTCCCTCGGCAACACCTGTCACGCGTCGCCGGACTCAATCAAGCCCTGCACGGTGCCGCCATGCTCGTGCCGCCGCTGGTGGGCGCGCTGTTGATCGAGATTCTGCCGATGCAGGCGGTGCTGGCAATCGACGTCGTCACCGCGGCGCTTGCCGTGTTGCCGCTGCTCGTCATTCGCATCCCGGAGCCTGCTCGCGAGGTGGGCACCGAGGTGAAGCGCCCGTCCGTGGTCAAGGACATGCTCGAGGGGCTGTCGTTCGCCGTTCGCTGGCGGGGGATGTTGCTGCTAATTCTCGGGTTGGCGATGATGAACTTCGTAGTGAATCCGGCATTTTCGATGCTTCCGTTGTACGTGACACGCGTGCTCGACGGAGAAGCCATCCACTTCGGCAGTCTGCAGGCGGTCTTCGGCATCGGTTTCGTCCTCGGCGGGGTGGCGTTGTCGCTGTGGGGCGGCTTCAAGCGCCGGATCGTGACCGCGCTCGCCGCCGTCGCCGTGATGGGCGGCGCCATCATCGTCCTCGGACTGATGCCGCAGGGGTGGATCGTGCTCGCCGGAGCGGCGCTGTTCGTGACCGGACTGATGGAGCCGGTGGCCAACGGATCGTTCGTCGCCACGATGCAGGCGTCGGTGCCCGAGGCCATGCAGGGCCGCGTCTTCTCGCTCCTCGGCAGCGCGACCCAAGCCGTCGTCCCGCTGGGCCTCGCACTGGCCGGCCCGCTGTGCGATCGGTTCGGCATGCGTGTGTGGTTTCTCATCGGCGGCATCGCCTACCTGATCGTTGCGTTCGGGTCGTTCGGCTCACCGGCGGTCATGCATCTGGAAGAGGAAGGCAAACGGCTCCGCGACGTCCAACTCGGGGGCAGCGAGCCGGCCGAGGCAACACTGGAGAAATAGGTCGTCGCTTCACCCGAATTGGAAGGACGGGGGCCGTCCGCGCACAATGAGAACATCGTCACGTCAAGGAGGATCATGAAAGACCTGTTTGGCTTGCCTCGGCGTCAGCGTCTCCGCATGTGGCTGGTGTACTCCATCGGGTTCATGGTCGTCGTCATCGGCGGGTATCTTCTCGGCCGTACCGTCATCAACCAACCGTGGACCGCCCGGACCAACGTCGGAAGCGCCGTCATCGGCGACCAGATCTACATCGTCGGTGGACAGTCCCAGTCCAACGGCGCCCTGCTCGACGAGGTCCTGCAGATCGATCCGCAGCGTTCCACATTGCACTTCGTCGTGCATCTCCCCTACAGCTGCTATCAGCCGGCGACCGCCGCCGATGGCGCGTCCCTGATTGTCGCCGGAGGGCATGACGGCTCGTCGTACCGTTCCGAAATCCTGCAAGTCACCGCGGACGACGTCCGAGTGGTTGCTCACCTGCCCACGCCCCGGTCGTACGGCGCCGCCGTCGTCATCGACGGAACGCTGTACTACGCCGGCGGCTGGGACGGCGATCGAATGCTCGACGAGATCGTCGCCGTCGATCTGGCGTCCGGTGAGACGTCGATCGTCGCCCGCTTCTCGTTCCCTCGGCAGTTCATCGGCGCCGCCGCGGTAGACGGACGCGCCTACTTCATCGGCGGAGAAGGCGCCAACGCAAACTTCTCCGACGAGATCGTGGAATTCGATCCCGAACACGGCGCAATCACCCGCGTCGGCCATCTGCCGTCCGGACGGTACCTCACCAGCGTGGTTCCATGGGGCTCCGACCTTCTCGCCTTCGCGGGCAAGAACACGCGGTTCCTCGACGAGGTGGTGGCCGTGTCGTTAACGGAAGCCGATATTCAGTCCGAGGTCTCGGACCACGTCGTTGAGTTGTCGTGGCGGCTGGCCGTCCAGTCGCTCGACAATCGCATCTTCATCATCGGCGGATCGAATCCCGAGTTCAGCCGAGCCATTCGATTCATGGAGTACTTCCCCGCGACCGGCGAGTTGGTTTCCTATCAGCTGCGCGGTCAGGTCTGGAAGTAGACGCGACGTCGTTCAGCGTCGCTACAGGTGTCCGGCCTCGCGAAGCGACAGGTACCCGTCCTTCGTCACGATCAGATGATCGAGGACGCGAATGCCCAACAGCTCCCCCGCTTGGCACAGCCGTCGCGTGATCGCGAGGTCCTCGGAACTGGCCTCCAGGGTTCCGGACGGATGGTTGTGCGCACAGAGAATCGCCGCGGCGCGGTCCGTAATCGGATCGGCGTACACTTCGCGCGGATGAACCTGATTCGAGTCCAGCAGTCCGACAGTCACCACGCGCGTCGCCAGCACCTCGTGGGCCCCGTTCAGCGATAGGCACACGAAGTGCTCCTGCTTCTCTCCGCGGATGGCCGCCAGGTACGGCAACGCATCCTCCGCATTGCGGACCACCGCTCGTTGCTTCGACAGATGTCGCCGCCCCAACTCCATCGCGGCCAGCACTTGACACGCCTTGGCCTTTCCCACCCCGCGGATGGCCAGCAGCCGCCGGGGATCGGCTTGGGCCAGGCGCCCGTCCAATTCGCGAAGGATCTTGAGCGACAGATCGAGTACGCCGGTGTCCTTTGTGCCACTTCCGAGAAGTACGGCCAACAGCTCCGGATCGGAGAGCGCGCTTTCCCCCTTCGCAAGTAGCTTTTCACGCGGGCGGTCGACATTGGAGAGCTGATCGACTCGCGTCTTCGGCGTCCATCGATGGGGAAAGGGATCGCTCACGTAGGGTTGCTCTCGTGTTGCCATGTGTGGATTGTAGGGGTTACATGAGTCTTGATCAAGACGTCCGCACACTCGTTTGTTGTCCTGAAAAACCCGGCACACCTGACCCTGCGCCGCGTTGCCGCACAACGCTGAAGCCGGCCATCCACACTCGCAGCACCACGGGTTTCTGCTACAATGCTGCCCTCATGAGAAACGTAACGATGCTGATCGGTGCACTGGTCCTGGGCCTCATCCTTGCCTTCGGCCTCACCGGCGACCTGGATCGCCGGCAATCGGCCGTTCCGAGCACGGCAGAGACGTTCACGATGGTGGAACTCAATGCCTGCTGGTTGTTCGACGGGGTCGGGGAAGAGCAGTTCTCCACCGCACCCCAGTGTGAAGCGGATGCCGAAGGGCACCTATCCGACGTCGCGCAGTACTTGGCGCCTCTCGGTGCCGACATCATCGTGATCGAGGAGATCGAGTCCGGCGACATGCTCCATCGCCTCAACGAGAAGCTTGGTGGCGACTACCACGAGATCTTCGTCGAGGGAACCGACGAGTACACCGGTCAGGACGTGGCCGCACTGTCCACATTCCCTGTCTTAGAACTGGGCAGAACCGATGTCGTGCAGGCTTATCCGATCGCCGGATCGAGCTTCCGGGCGCCGATGGGAAAACAGGGCGTCGACAAGCACCTGTGGGCCACCCTGGATGTGAGCGGTCGGCCGGTGACCGTCATCGCCGTGCACTTCCTCGCCTATCCGGACGAGATCATGCGAGCGGTCCCGCGCGAAGCACAAGCGCTGATCGTGCGTAACTTGGCGGCCGGGTTTCTCGCGGACGGGAACGACGTCATCATCGCCGGCGATGTCAACGACTTCGATTCCGTGGTGCTCGATGCCGCCGGCAACGAGCCTATCTCGTGCGTCGATACGCTGCTGAGAGACATCGATCCGGACACGGAAGGCGACGAGTTAACGAACGTCGCTGCGCTGCTGGATCAAGAGGACCGTTACACCTACTGGTACGATGAGAATCACGACGGAATCGATGACGGAGCGCAAGAGCACTCGATGATCGATCACATCTATGTCAGCCGTGCACTCGCACAATCGATCGTCGAGGTACGCATCGACCACGCGGGGTATGAGGCGTTCACCGTCTCCGACCACTGGCCGGTCATCGTCACGTTCGAGATACCCTAGACGGAGCGATTACAGCTCGTACCCCACCCGGGTCGTCAACTGCGCGAGGGTCAGGTACCAGCCGTTGCCGACGAACAGCGAGAATGGGAGTCGCCGGTCCTCGATCTTGTATCCCTCGATCGTGAGCACCTCTCCGATTGCGCCGCCGTGTTCGAGCAGCAGATTGGCTCCCAATGCAAAGGACAGGAGCAACTCCGGCACGGGAACGTAGCGGTGATCGACGGAAACGATCTGCCAGTGAACCGGGAACGTCTCCAAGACCAGTTGGCCGCCATCGGAGACCGTGGGATGGTAGCACAGCCCGGTATCCAGCGCGGCCGCGATGCCGTACCGCGGAATCCACTGAAGGGTCAGGTCGGCGGCGACGAACAGGTTCTGGAGCAGATCGCGGTTTAGGCCGAGCGTCACTGCCGGCGCCATCCGCGCGACGTCGAGTCCCAGTCCCATGTCCATCGTCCAAACGGCGTCGAGTTCGGTGCGCACGAACGCCCGGACGGTCGCGTGCCAGGCCCCGGTCGTCGACGTCAGCGTCTCCAGCCGGTCGATGCTCACGTGGAGTCCGATCTCCGCGATCCCGAACGCGCCCGCGGGAAGCGCCAACGTCGCCAGGATCACGCACAGCGTCAGCGTTCCGATGGCGACGCGCCTGCAAGCCTCTCGATCGTTGTCTCGACGCGTCACGTCGGTTCGCCCTTCCCCGCGAGATCCCGCGCCAGCACAGCCGTGTCCAGCGGCTTCACCTTCAGATTGTAGGCAACGATTCGCCCGTCCCGGTCGATCGCTGCATGTGTTCTCAGGACGCCTTCGTACGTCTTCCCGTACATCGACTTCTTCCCCCACGCGCCGTAGGCGGCTGCGACCGCGTGATCGGGGTCGGACAACAAGACGAACGGCAGGTCGTACTTCGCTCGGAACTTCGCCAGCTTCTCGGGCGGATCCGGACTAATTCCGATGACGACCAGTTCGTCGTCGTCAATGTCCGGATGCAGGTCGCGCAACGCGCACGCCTGTTGGGTGCAGCCCGGCGTGTCCGCCTTGGGATAGAAGTACAACAGCACACGCTTTCCTTGGAACTGTGCCAGCCGCACAACCTCATCCGCGTCGGACGTCAGTTCGAAGGAAGGTGCCGCATCTCCGACGCTCAACATCGTTGCCTCCTTGTCTTCATCGTGCCGAGCCCTCGACACGATGATACGCTATCCATCCTCCTCGGGACCGAATCGCTGTCTGAACCACTGCCGCGCCTGGCGCTCGTTCGAGAACATTCGGACCTGGTCTTGACGTAGGCACGCGCTGAACACGGCGCGGATGTCATCGACGTGCGGGTGCGGCCGGAGCGGATCCGTGAAGAAGGCAACGACGTGACACGCGCGAAACAACACCTCGGTCGCGATCTCCAAGTCGCCGCCCTTGGGACCCGAACGATACAGATGCACGCTCGGTGCGAGCGACGGCGCCGCATCCACGATCATCTGCCCCGTTGTTCCCGTGCACAGGATCTTGCGGAAGTGACGCCGCAATCGATGCTCATGATCGACCACGAACGCTCGCATCGCATCCTTCATCTGGTCGTGGGCGATCAGCGCAATCACCGCGTCCTGCCCCGAATCCAGCACGCGCCCGTAGTCCGCCAGTTCGGGAAGCTCGTCCGGGGAGAGGACTCGAAACGCTGTGGCGGTCCGGCCGTGCCGGGCGACCGGGACCTCATGAATGGGCAGCCTACGCCCCGTTCCTTCCAGCACGATCTCCGGAGGCCAGGGCACCGGGTGGCGATCTTCGTCCGACGCGGCGGACAGTCTCGCCCACTCCATCACCGATCCGACGTTCATGAACGTGCTGACGTGCAGAAGATCCGACAGCCGAAGCAGCGCAAGATTCTCCGGATGGAGCCAGTGACTGGTCGCCGGTGAGAAGAACGGCCACAGCAACCGAACCGTGCCGCGGCCCACCAAGCAGCCAAGCAGGATCCCGCCGCCCTGCTGTTTTCCCTCCGGGAGGCGCAGTACGCCGCACGTCTCGTGCAGCCACGCCCACGTCGCGTCGTTGACCGGGCGAATGCCTCCATCGACGCCGGCAACGACGCGGGCGTACGTTCCGCCGGAGAACGCAAACGCGAACTGCGAACCCCACGGGCGATCTCCGTGCTCCTCGCAAACGGCTTCAAGCAATCGTGCCAGCGAGTCGTTTCGCGTAATCGAATCGCGGCTCGCCAACACGCCGATCAGCGTCTTCGGCATCCCCACTCCTCATCCTTCCGTTTCCACGCATTCCAGTATGCCCCGGAGCCGACCGAGATCCTGCCCCCTTCCATTCCCGGCCTAGAATAACGATCGGACGTAGGCGAAACCAGAATCCGTCCACTCGTGTCACGCGGAGTCAACTTGTTCGGTCAAGTGGTGCATGTCGGTGGTCGTGCTCTCGCAGAGCCGATGCAGACACAGTCCAACTACAGTCATGCTCTGCACTTCTCCCTCGGTCCGCAGAGTTGTCACTTCTCCCATCGTGAGGTGTATAGTGGACGATGACCCCATGCAAGGCGGTCATCCGATGCGCTGAGGAGGCTGTATCGTGGGGACGATAGCTCTCGTTCGAAGCCAATGGAAGTCGAAGACGACACGGGTCGGCCCGCGCTTGTTCACGATGCGTCCGGCTTCACCTATGTCTGTTTGATCGTTTTCCCTCCTTCGTCGTGCCGCCTCCTGCAGTTGCAAAGACCTGGGAAGGGTCAAGGAGGTTCACGATGAAGGTCAAGAAGGTTGCCTTCGTTCTGGCGCTCATCCTTCTGTCCGCCATTGGCGCACTCGCGCAAACGCAGACGGAAACCGAGCCCCAGACACTCGTTTTGTCCGATATCGTCACACTGGCGGAGGCGTCCGCCCAAGCGGCGGCCGCTGCCGCTGCCGAGGCGCAGGCCATTGCGACCGATGCGCAAGGTCTGGCGGGAACGCTTAATCTGCAGGCGCTTCTCCGCACCGCGGAGATCGCCAGCCAAGCGGCGCAGGACGCAGCCGCCGCCGTGGCCGACGCCGAAGCTGCCGCGTCGGCAACCGCATCCGCCTATGTGGACAGTTGCGCCAGCGCAGCCGCATCGGCCACTGCCAGCGCGGCAGCCATTGCCACCGCCGAAAGTTGGGCGGCCGCACGTGCCACCGCGTTCGCGGCGGCCTGTGCCGCAGCGCAGGCGCAGGCGGATGCCAGTGTCGCAGCGTGCGCGCAGGCGTCCGCGGATGCCAGCGCAGCGGCCGACGCTTTTGCCGTCAGCTGTGCCGCCGCCTACAGCTATGCATCCGCGTCCGTGGATGCGTGCGCAGTTGCCGGCGCGTCCGCGGCTGCCGAGGTAGCCGCCATCGAGCAGGCCATCGCCATCGCGGCCGCTGAGGCACAAGCCGCGGCCTCGGCGTGCGCGCAGGCCGCTGCCGGTGTCGCCGCCTATGCGGTCTCCGTGTCGGAGGCGATGGACGAGGCCGTATCCCTGGCCGCGGCCCGGGTCACTGCCGCCGCCGCCGCGCAAGCAAGCGCTGTCGCGGAAGCCAGTGCCGCCGCCGAAGCCGCTGCCAATGCGTATGCACGTTCCGAAGCCGTAGCGCAAGCCGCTGCGCAAGCGGAGGCGTACGCGGGTGCAACCGCGCAGGCGTATTCCGAGGCGGAAAGCGCCGTGGAGCTTGTGTCCGAGAGCATCGCCACCGAAGTGCCTTGCGGCATGGTCGTGACAGAAGTGCGCGGCGTGGTGGAGGCCATCGCCACGGCCATCGCGCAGGCGGATGCCGCCGCACAGGCCGCTGCGCAAGCGGCCGCACTCGCGCAGGCGGAAGCTCGCGCGCAGGCCGAGGCCGCAGCCTCAGCGTACGCCCGAGCGGATGCGGAAGCCGAAGCCGCCGCCGTCGCTTACGCCGAAGCTTATGCCGAGGCCCAAGCGATCGCGCAAGCCTCCGCAAGCGCTGCCGCCGAAGCCCTCGCCGCCGCTGAAGCGTTGGCTGCGGCACAGGCGACCGCCGAAGCACAGGCGGGAGCGATCGCTGTCGCCGCCGCGCAGGCCAAGGCGGCCGCACAGGCCGCAGCGACCGCGATTGCGGCCGCATCGAGTTCGGCGCAAGCCGAAGCCGAGGCCGCAGCGACCGCGTGTGCGCTGGCAGCGTCCCACGCGCAGTCAATGGCCACGGCGATCGCGTCGGCGAGCGCCGCTGCTGAGGCCGCGTCCGATGCGATTGCGTCCAGTTGCGCCGAGTCCGGCGCTTCGGCGTCCGCGATGGCGCAAGCCATTGCCAGCGCCAAGGCGATCGCCGCTGCAAGAGCCAGCGCCGCCGCAACCGCCTGCGCCCAGGCGCAAGCGTCCGCGTCCGCGTTCGCCCAGGCCTATGCGACCGCAAGCGCCGAAGCCAGCGCTGAAGCCGCCGCCTCTGCGAGCGCGTATGCAACCGCTCAGGCGCTGGTCACGTCGATGTCCTCCGCCGTCGCGAGCGCCGTAGCCGACGTTTCGAGCCACGCAGCCGCAGCGGCGGTCGCGGCCGCAGATGCACGCGCCGCAGCCGATGCGTGTGCGGACGCCGCCTCGACGGCATCGGCCAGTGCGGCGTCGACGGCATCGTCTGCCGGTGAAGGCGAGGCGTACGCTGCTGCGTTCGCGGCCGCCGTCGCCACGTCGTCCGCCGACGCTTTCTCGTACGCGCAAGCCGCTGCCACCGCCGCGGCGTTGGCGCAAGCGGAGGCGCATGCCGCTGCGACTGCGTTTGCGGGCGCTCAGGCAGCCGCGCTGAGCGACGCGCAGAGTCTGGCAACCGCCGTCGCGCAAGCTGAGGCTTCAGCGCGCGCCGCAGCCGAGGCCCATGCGGACGCACACGCCACCGCTCTGGTCGCACTGGAGGCACTCGCAACGGCAGTATCCCAAGCGGAAGCCGCAGCATTGGCCGCCGCAGGAGCAGAGGCTGACGCGCAAGCGGCTGTCGCCGTGAACGTCGACGCGATGGCGTCCGCACAAGCCGACGCCAGTGCAGAAGCCTATGCCGCCGCACTGGCCCTTGCCTCGGCGCACGCGGAAGCGTTCGCCGGTGCCGAAGCGATCGCGCTGGCGTTGGCCGACGCCCAAGCGGCCGCACATGCAGCCGCGCTCGCCCAGGCGGACGCCGAAGCGGAAGTGGCTGTTGCCGTTTACGCCGCTGCGGACGCGTTTGCCGATGCCGCGGCGTACGCGTACGCCGCAGCCGCCGCCGAAGCCACCGCCCAGGCAAGTGCGTTCGCCGCGGCGATGACGTTCGCGGACGCCCAGGCCTCGGCAGCCACCGCAGCAGAAGCGCTGGCCATTGCGATGGCGGATGCTACCGCATCGGCACGCGCCGCCGCGTCCGCGCTGGCGCGCGCCGAAGCGTCGTCCGAAGCGGTCGCGAATGCGCTGGCTCAGGCATTCGCAATGGCGAATGCCGCCGCCAACGCCGAGGCCACGGCCCAGACATCCGTCGAGGTCGTGCCGAACATTCAGACGTCGGTGGAGGCCGTGATCGATCCCGAGTGCTTGATCCCGGTGTGTGAGGAACAGGAGGCGTGTCCTCCGTGCGAGGACCGCGAGGTCCCCGAGACCACCACACCGCCGACGGACACCGGATGTCCCGAGCCCGAACCGCTCGATTGGGACTTCGGCGAGGTCCCGGCCAATGTGTCGTTCCGCGGCAGCAAGTCGCTGCCCACGCCGATTGCATCATTCTTGACGCGATTGCCGATCGTCGACGGATTCATCGTCGATGAGGTGCTCCCTCCGGGCGCATCCATCACGGTCGATCTCGACACGATGATGGGCAGTGTGGCCGGAACGTTCGAGCCCGGACGTCAATACCTGGTCACCTATTTGTACATCGATCCGGAGCAGTGCCCGGTGGCTGAACTCACGGTCACCGTGAACACGGCCGGATCGTCCGGGCAAACTGAGGAGCCGCCGGAGCAAACGACGCCGGCGACCAGGGCGTGCATGACCGTGTCCTCGATCTACGAGGTTCCGGGCTTCCTGTTCTTCCCGGCGACGCAGACCGAGATCTCGACGACGGTCGTGGTCAACAGCGCTCAGGAACGGATGACCCCGTTCCAGCTCTGTGACGTGGCCACCACCCAGTACCAGCTGCGGGCGTCGTCGTACGCCGTCGGCCCCGACCAAGACGAAGCGCCGTTCGATCGGTGGGAGTCGTACGACCCCATCGAAGCGGCGTGGGAGACGATTTCGGAAGAGCCGGTCGTGTACGTTCCGCTGACCTCCGGTGCGCAGTATCGCGCCGTCTTCCGGGAGGAGAGCGCCATCACCGTGGTGCCGCCGACGTCCCAAGAGCAGGACGTGTGCCTCGAGGTCTCCGCGGTCTACATGTACCAGTCCATTCCGTCGACGTCCGCCTACACCGAACCGCGATTCGTGACGCAGGCGATCAACGCCCAGATTCTGGTCGACGACGTCGCGCGGACAACCACGTTCCAGCTGTGCGGTGAATCCGGCAGCCGCTTCGTGCTCATACCGGAAGCGGAGCATTGGACCGCACAAGAGCAGCGACTCGAGTTCTGGAAGTGGCAGCGCTACAACGCCGACACGGAGTCGTGGTCCGACATCATCCTGTTGCTCTTCGGAGATGTCGAGCCCGGGCAGCTCAGCGTCAACCTGCAAAGCGGCGGCCGATTGCGTGCCGTCTATCGCCAGGCCGTCGAGCTGTACTGATCGGATCCTCTTCACCGCGGGACCTTCCAGGAGGTCCCGCGGTTTCTCTTTCAGCCCGCTCCCTTCCGCACGTTCGTTTATCCATGCGCCGGGACGCGCGAAATCCGGGAGTCCGGGCCGTCCATCCCGTACCATCAAGTCATCCGGGACGACGTGGGGGCCGTGTGGATCGCATCGACGACATTCTCAAGAAGTACTGGGGCTATGACGACTTTCTCCCGTTGCAGCGCGAAGCCATCGCCTGCGGCGTCCGCGGACGGGATTCGCTGGTCGTGCTGCCGACCGGCGGCGGCAAGTCGCTCTGCTTTCAGATCCCCGCCGTCCGACTGCCCGGGCTGGCCGTCGTCGTCAGTCCGCTGATCTCGCTCATGAAGGACCAGGTCGACGCGCTCACCGAGTGCGGCATCGCGGCCGCGCGCCTCGACAGCTCCCAGACGGCGGACGAACATGATGACGTCATCGCCGCGATCCGCCGCGACGACCTCAAGATCCTCTACGTCTCCCCCGAACGTCTGATGATGTCCGGCTTCGCCGATTTCCTCCGGCAGCGCCCCCTTTCGATGCTCGCGGTCGATGAAGCGCATTGCGTCAGCATGTGGGGGCACGACTTCCGTCCCGAGTACCGTCGCCTGGGGCGTCTGAAGGCCTCCTTTCCCGGCATCGCAATCCACGCCTACACCGCCACCGCCACCGAGCACGTTCGTGACGACATCGTCGAGCAGCTTCATCTGGAGAACCCCAAGATCCTCGTCGGCTCGTTCGACCGCCCCAATCTGATCTACTCGGTCGAGCGGCGAACCGACGTCGAGCGGCAGGTCCGCGACGTTCTCGACCGTCATGCCGGTGAATCGACGATCATCTACTGCATCCGTCGTGCCGACGTCGACGATCTTGCCGCCCGGCTGCAGCGCGCAGGCTATCGCACAGTCGGGTACCACGCCGGCTTGAGCGACGAGGAGCGCCGCTCTGCTCAGGATGCATTCATTCGAGAAGACGTGGACGTCATCGTGGCGACCGTCGCGTTCGGTATGGGGATCAACAAGCCGAACGTCCGCGCCGTCATCCACGCCGGCATGCCCAAGTCGCTGGAGCACTATCAACAGGAATCCGGCCGCGCTGGGCGCGATGGTCTGGACGCCGAGTGCGTCCTGTTCCACGGCGGCAAGGACTACGCCACCTGGAAGTACATCATCGAGCAATCCGAATCCGAGGAGGCCGTTCGCATTGCGCTCTCCAAGCTCAGCGACATGTCCGCCTATGCCTCCGGCGTTACCTGCCGGCATCGCGCGCTCGTCACGTACTTCGGACAGGATTTCCCTTCCGACAACTGCAAGGCATGCGACGTTTGCTTCGGCGATCTGGAACTTGCCGACAACGCGCTGGTCACCTCTCAGAAGATCCTGTCCTGCGTCTTCCGTCTCGAGCAACGCTACGGCGCCGACGTGACCGCCGGCGTGCTCGTCGGTTCCAAGGATCGGCGCATTCTCGAGTCGGGACATGACCAGCTGTCCACGTACGGCCTGCTCGCCGATCATTCGAAGAAGATCGTCCGGGACTGGATCGAGCAACTGGTGGGGCAGGGCTACCTCGAGAAGCGCGGCGAGTACAGCCAGCTGGGCATCACCAAGCGTGGGTGGCAAGCAATCCGCGGCGAAGAGACGCCGCGCCTGCTTCGCCCCGCCGAGCGGGCGCGGCGAGCCGTCGTCGAGGACTCGTGGGACGGCGTCGACCGCGGTCTGTTCGACACACTACGTGCACTCCGCCGGAAGCTCGCAGCCGCCCGCGGCGTGCCCGCCTACATCGTGTTCGGCGACACCAGTCTGCGCGACATGGCGCGCCGAAGACCGACCACGCTCGAGGGCTTCCTCGACGTCAGCGGCGTCGGACAAGCCAAGGCCCGGCAGTACGGCGACGAGTTCGTCGCCACCATTGCCGAGTACTGCCGTGCACGTGACGTAGACATGGACGTCGACCCCTCCGTCCGGCCCGTGCCCAAGCCCGCGACGCGACGTGGGCGAGCGCGATCCACGGTGAACATCGTGAAGCAGCTCGCCTTCGAACGGTTCGGCAGAGGAGATTCCGTCGTGTCCGTCTCGGAAGCCATCGGGAAGAAGCCGGAGATCGCGCTGAAGTACCTGTTGGACTACATCGCGGACGCCAAGCTGACCGATGCGACACCGTGGGTCGAAGCGGATACGGTGGCCCGCATCGCCGGCATCGCCAAAACCGTCGGCACCGCCCGCCCAATGGCAATCCTCAAAGAGCTGAACGGCTCAGCTGATTACGATGACATCAAGATTACGCTCGCATGCCTGGAGAACGGCAACTAGGCGGGCTGCGAGCAGAGAACCAGTTCGTAGTTCATCGTTCGATGTTCATAGGGTTCGTGGAGTTCGTAGAGAAGACTAGTCCGTAGTTCGAGGTCTACCGGGCTCATGGACTCTACGAACCACGAACCGGTTCTCCCCCACGCACCGCGGACTACATGCGGCCAACTACGCGCCACTATCCCCCGAGAATGCCAACCCTTCGGATTGGTACGAGTTTGGCTACGCCAAACGTAGTGTTGGGGACTGGCATTCTCGAGAGTTCCTCACATCGTCAGCACGGTGAGGAGCCATGAACCCTACGAACCCCATGAACCTCGGACCCCGGACTACAAACCACGAACCGGTTCTCCCCCGTGCACCGCGGACCGAGGACTCCCGCTAGGGCGTCTCCTCGCACTCGATCGTGATCGTGAGACTGATGTGCAGGCCGCTGCACGGTCGTTCCTCGCCCACATTCAAGGTGAGGTACAACTCGCCGAACGGAACGCAGCACGGACTGTCGCACATCAGCGGCATATAGCATCCGCAGCAGCAGTTGCCGTAGTTGCAGTAGTTGCAGTAGGCGTTGCATGGGTCGACGATCTTCACCGGATACGAGACGTCGCCGTCTGTCGTCATCACGATGATGTGATAGAAGCCCGGAGGCACGAGGTACCCCTGATCGTCGTACAGGTCCCACTCCATCGTCAGCCAGCGTCCCTTGGGATCGCCGGGATAGACGACCGTCCGCACGAGCGTGCCGTCCCACGCCTCCACGCGCCATCCGAAGATGCTGGGAGAAACGGACGTGCCATGCATGATGAAGTAGTCAACGGGTGCCTGAAGCGTGAACTCGATCGTCTCCGTCGTTCGGAATGCAAGGTAGCACTCGGGAGCCTCTCCCGTATCGCATCCGCACTGCGCCCAGCCCACCAGCGAAATCGAAACTGCCAACACGGCGACAAGGACTCCAGCAGCCTTCTTCATGCGTCCCCTCCTCCTGTCTTCGCAATCCATGGATCTCCAGTGTGTCCCATCCTGCATTCGACTTACCGTCGGATCGCGGATTGGTTTCACGGGCCGCGCCACAAGTTGCGGCCTACGAGCTACGAGCCACAGGCTACGGGCCACGGGCTACAGGCTGTTCCGCTGGCTCCTGGCAACGCGCGAACCCGCGGGGTTCGATGCGTTGCTTGGGGAACCGCGCCTCACGCCGCGGTTCCCTTTTCACGTCTTCGGATGAAGAAGGTGTAGATGAGCGCGGATGCCAGGGTGTACATGACGATGGTAATCGGGAACAGGGCTGTGAAGCCGCTGACTTCCTGGAGATAGCCGCTGGCCAGCGAACTGATTGCGCGCGTTCCTTGCCAGCTCATCTGCATCATCGCGCTGGCTGCGCCTCGCTGTCGTGGCGACACCTTCTCCATCGCGAACGCCGTGTACAGCGGGTTGCCGGCATTCATCAGCGCGGCGCGACAGAGAAAGCCGACGGCTGACAACGAGAGCACCGGAACGTACCCCAGCATCACCAGGAACGGGACCGACAGCATCTGCACACCGACCACCGAACGCGTCTTCCCCCAGCGGTCCGCGAGTGCAGGTCCGATCAGTGTCGCGAACGCCATCAACACGGACTGAAACGCGAACAGCACCCCCAGCGTCGCATCCGGCATCCCGAACTTGGTCTTGAAGAAGACGTTGAGAAACGGCACGAGCGCGCCGGCGCCCAGTCCGATGACGACCTGTGGCAAGAAGAGCTTCAGCAGCAGGCCGGGAGGATGGAACATCTCGCGCAGCCGAGGGGCGCCCTCGTCCTCCGGCGACAACGCCCCCGATCGGATGCGCAGCAGCGGGAGGAATGCAACCGCATACAGTCCGGCGCCCACCAGCAGCGCCCCTCGGTAGGCCATCGCCGATTCGGCCCCAACGCCGAGCAGTCGGCCGAGCAGACTGGGCAACACGCCGGCCAATAGGAAGCCAAAGAAGTTCGCGAACATGCGCGCGGCGAACTGCACGCTGAACAGGTGGGTGCGCTCCTCGACGCCGCTGTTCTCCGCCATGAACGGCGCGCTCGATACTTGCAGCATCGTGTTGGCCAAGCCGCGCAGCAGTGCGAACGCAACCAATCCGGCAAGCACCGACGAGACGGCGATTCCGACGAGCGATCCGGCCATCATCAACACGCCGACCATCAGCATGTGACGAAAGCCGATGCGATGCCCAAGCATCCCCATCGGAATCGCAGCCACGGTAATCACGATCGGCGGCATCGCAACGAGGAGGCCCAGCGTTCCCGCATCGAAACCCATGGACAGCACGTAGAGGTTGAACAGCAATCGAACGATGCCGAGAGCGAATCCACTCATCAGGCTGAACAACAAGTACCAACGCGCATTCGGTCCAAAGCTGCGAACGCGCTGAAGGTACTGGGCACCCGGTGACATGAGCGTGATGTTATCTCATCCTCGGTGGAAGAACAGACGAGCCGGCGACCTAGCCTCTTCACTCGCGTCGCCGGCTCGCTGAAGGGAGACCTCCGGACGCTGCGTTGCAGGATTCCAGCGCATCAGCGAGGACGCCGCTGGCTGGGATGAGGAGTGAGGTTGTTGTGCAAGCACCCCCAAGAGAAACAACTGCTGACAAACAGTCCCTTCAGCCAGCCACGGCGCCTCGTGGCTCCCACCACAGCCCTCGTACCCTGATGGGAGTAGCCAGAACCACTCTAGTACACCTTTCCGGTCAAGTCAATGCGACGAATCCGCTACAGTGAAGCAAAGGAAAGGAGTCTTAAGACGTCTACCTCTTCGGCGGAATTGAGAGCATCGTCGAGGGGACTTGGGAGTTCCAAGTTGGGAGTGAGGAGTTGCGAGTTAGGAGTCTGCGGAGTTCGTGGTTCGTAGTTCGTAGTCCGAGAGCCAAGGTTCATGGGGTTCGTAGGGTTCTTGGGGAGCCGAGTTCTGCCAACTGCATCCTGCTGTCATCCCTAACTCTCAATGAACTCTACTAACCTCGAACTACGACCTGGGTTTCGGAACCTGGAACTTCGAACTTGGTTTCTACCGACACGCAAGGATAACCGCAGCCGCGAGGGAAAGGATCCGCAGCTTGCCCCTCTCCCCTCTGTGGGAGAGGGTGCAAACCCACAGGGTTCGCGGGTGAGGGGCGAGTCTATGCGCCACGCACTGCCGCTTGCCACTCGCCACAAGCTACTGGATGTCAACCTTCCGACCACTTGGACGACATCGTCGATCCCGCTACGCTGAGTTTGGGCCGCCGCCACGCGGATGGGTCCGGGACGCCCACGCGGGGCCGGCTCAGGGAGGGAGCCATGCAACGAAGACGGGCCGGTTTCGCAGGATGGTTGGCGGTCATTCTGATCAGCGTGTCAGCAGTCGTTGTCGCACAGGTGCCGATCGATTGGGAGTCTACGGCGCCGATGTCGTTGCCGCGGCATTCCGGCGCCGTCATCGCCGTCGACGGGTTGATCTACGCGCTGGGCGGCATCGAGTACGGCAACACATTCTCCATCATGGGTCAAACGTACGACGTCACGTCCGGCACGCTGTTCGAAGTCTACGACCCGACGACGGACACGTGGACGCGGCTCGCCGATCTGCCCTATCCCATCGACCTGCTGCGGCGGCTTGCCGAAGGCCGGCAGTGGCCGGCCGCAGCGGCGCACGCCGGGAAGATCTACGTCTTCGGCGGCGCCAATCTGTACGGAGACGTTCGCGACACCATCGACGTCTACGACATCGCTACCGACACCTGGGACGCCGGCATCGCCCGCCTGCCGCAGCCGGTCTGCGGCGCTTCGGCCGCCACCTTCGGCGACATGATCTACGTCTTCGGCGGCGCGACAACCGCCGATCCATACGCATCGTACGACTATGTCGCGACCTGCTATGCGTTCGATCCGGGGACGTACCAGCTCTCGGAGATCGCCGCCATGCCCTCGGCTCGATTCAAGACCTCAGCGACGACAACCGAAGGCGGCATTCTCGTCCTGGGCGGCATCTCGGCCGTTGCGTCCGCCAATGCGCAGATCTACGAACCGGCGTCCGACACGTGGACGTCCCTCGAGCCGGTCTACTGGGAACGGCGATTCTGGGGCGGGGCCGAGATTGACGGCGCCCTGTTCCTCGTCGGCGGCCGGGACGAGCACGCGCTCAGCTCTGGCGTCGTCGATGCCTACGTACCGTTCCTCGACGCCTGGATCCCCGGGGATCCGATGCCGACGGCCCGCGAGGACGCGTTTACGATTGCCCTCGACGGCGCGCTGTATGTCTTCGGCGGCCGCACCCATGACGACGATGTCTTTGCCGTCGGCGAACGAGGAACGCCGCGACTCGACGAAGCGACCCTTCCGTCGGAAGAGACGTTGGCCGATGCCGGCATCGTCTGGCACGAGGGGACGCCGATGACGACGCCTCGCCATTTCGGCGCAACCGTCACGCTGGACGACAGGATCTACACGATCGGCGGG
>Ga0272441_10001302_pt1 | contig 53351 bp, 45 predicted proteins | sample SSMProp6N_FD_193582 | JGI IMG/M metagenome (GOLD analysis project Ga0272441, IMG submission 193582) | Marine sediment archaeal communities from Little Sippewissett salt marsh, Falmouth, MA, United States - SSM-Prop-6N | ecosystem: Environmental > Aquatic > Marine > Wetlands > Sediment ...
GAGAAGTCTCCTTCGCCGCCCGAGGAATAGGTATACTGCCCGGAGCTCCTCCCTGATTGACGGGATTCCCTGGCTTTTTCAAACTCTTCAGCATGCATCCAGTCCTTGCCGTACTGATCGTATTTCTTGCGTTTCTCCGGATCGGATAATACTTCGTTGGCTTCGTTGACCTGTTTAAACTTGAGCTCTGCTTCGGAATCGTTGGGGTTCAGGTCCGGGTGGTACTTTCGGGCCAGTTTTCTATATGCCTTCTTAATCTCTTTGGCGGTAGCCGAGGAGGGTATTTCCAGGACTTTATAGTAATCGATGAAATTCATAGGATATAACCAAAATGAACCAGAAATTTAGGTAATTTATCCCATCCATGCCAATTATTTCCCACTACCCAATCCCCTGAGCGCATTCCGGTAAAGCTATATGGAAGCCCCGGAGTAAGACCATTGTGGCATACTCATAAGATAATTGGGCTTGCAAGTGAAATTGAGGGGGACCGGCAAAGGCAAAAAGTTGTTTTCATTTTTATTCCCCGAGGTCTTTGTGTGTCCCAAAAAGGGGGTTATATTTGTCCCGCTAATTTGACGGCCACGTGGCGGAATTGGTAGACGCGCTACCTTGAGGGGGTAGTGTCCTACGGACGTGCTGGTTCGACTCCAGTCGTGGTCACTTAAAGCGCCAAAACCCACTCCGATCAGGAGTGGGTTTTTTGTTTCCCGGACACGGCAAAAGCTCGCTTTTGCAAGGGGACGGGAAACAAAAAACACCGCCGCCGCCAGCGGCGGCGGGTTTTGGCATTTTCAGGCGGGAGCACAATGGAGCACCGAGCGAAGCGAAGGTACCCCAGTCGTGCGAACCGCAGCGCAAACTTTACATTCCAAAAGAGAACAGCCGCATTTTCAGGCGGGAGCACAATGGAGCACCGAGCGAAGCGAAGGTACCCCAGTCGTGCGAACCGGGTCGCTTTCGCGAGGCCACAGAATTCAAACTGAATCCGTACATTAGACTTAATTATCCGTCTTAAAAATGGCAAAAAATATCGTCGTTATCGGCGGGGGAATAATGGGTTTGAGTTCTGCCTATTACCTCCAAAAATCAGGGCACCAGGTCGTTGTACTGGATAAATCTGAAATGAACGGAGGAGCCTCCTACGTCAATGCAGGGTATCTGACCCCCAGCCATATCATACCTCTGGCTGCACCGGGAATGATGGCCAAGGGGCTGAAATATATGTTTAACAGCAGCAGCCCCTTTTATCTCAAGCCCCGTCTCGATCCGGATTTCCTGAAATGGGCCTGGTACTTCCACCGATCTTCCACCCGTCAGAAAGTTGAACGTGCCATTCCTGTTATAGCGCGGATCAATGTGTTGAGCAAAGCGCTCTATGAAGGGATACAGGAAAGTGGGGATCTGGGAGATTTTCAATTGGAAAAAAAAGGGCTCCTGATGCTTTTTAAATCCGAGGAATCTGGTGCGGAAGAACTGGAAGTGATGAAACGCGTCCAGGGTCTGGGTCTTGAGGCCAAAGCAGTAAACAAAGTGGAGCTGCGGGAATTACAACCCGGCTTGAATTGCGATATCCAGGGGGGTATTCACTATCAGTGCGATGCACATACCACACCTACCCAACTCATGGAGCGCTTTAAATCCTTCCTTCCACGGGCAGGGGTCGAAATTCATACCGGGACTGCCGTCACCGGGTTTAATTCCAATGGCAACACCCTTACGGGAGTACAGACGACTAAAGGTCCTTTTGAAGCAGACGAAATTGTTATGGCTTCCGGGGCCTGGAGTACCCTTTTGAGTAAAAAACTCGGGGTAAACTTACCCCTTCAGGCGGGTAAAGGGTACCGGATTGATGTGGCCAGACCAACCCCGGTTCGTATACCGGCTATACTGATGGAGGCCAAAGTCGCCATTACCCCCATGGATGGTTTTACCCGTTTGGCCGGCACCATGGAGTTTTCGGGAATCAATCACCATATTCGAAAAAATCGGGTGGAGGCTATAGCCAGACTTACTGAACAGTACTACGACGACTTGAAAATTGAATCTGCTGAACTTAAGAGTGCCGCCTGTGGGCTGAGACCGGTTACGCCCGACGGCCTGCCTTACATCGGCAGGGTAGGCTCGTGGAAGAATCTATGTCTGGCAACAGGTCATGCCATGATGGGATGGAGTCTCGGACCTGTTACAGGAAAACTCATCACCGAAATAATATCCGGGGACAAGCCTTCCATGGATTTGACAGCCTTCGATCCCGAACGCCGTTTTTAGAGGAGTAACAAAACCTTCGGCCAGACGATAGTACCTGAGTGCAAGGGGGTTAAATAAACAAATAAGGTTATAATCTGAATTTTAACGATTCGTAAAGGCGCGTTCCTTTAATTTTTAATATTTTTGTTTAAGATTTAAAATGAAAAGATGAACAGCGTCAAAAAGTCCTTCGGAATCCGGGATCTGGAAAATTTAAGCGGGATTAAAGCGCACACCATCAGGATTTGGGAAAAACGATACGGACTTCTCAAACCGGAACGCACCGAGACCAACATCAGGACTTACAGCCTCCAAAGCCTCCAAAAACTCCTCAATGTTACCCTGTTGTACAACAACGGGTACAAGATTTCGAAAATTGCCGATCTTCCTGAGGGTCAGATCGCTCAGCAGGTTCGGGAGATCGTCGCCCAGAACAGCGTAAAGAGTCACGCCATCAATGCCTTTAAGCTGGCGATGATCAATTTTGACCTTTCACTTTTCCAGAAAACATATTCCGGTCTCCTGGCGGAACGCTCGTTCCGGGAAATTTTCTGGGAGGTTTTTATGCCCCTGTTACACGAACTCGGACTCCTTTGGCAATCCGATACCATCGGGCCGGCCCACGAACATTTTATTACCCACCTCATTAAACAAAAAATTTACACGAGCACTGAAAAACTCCAGTCACTGGAACCTTCCAAAACGGATAAAGTTTTTGTCTTATTCCTACCTGAGAATGAGATTCACGAAATCGGACTGTTGTTTGTGAATTACGAATTGATCCTCAGGGGCTATAAAACGATTTACCTCGGGCAAACTATTCCCCTGGAGAGTTTGGTGGATTTAAAGAAATACTATGACGATCCGATTTTTGTTTCTTATTTTACGGTCATCCCAACTAAAGATGACCTGGGGCAATATTTCATAGATTTTCAGGAAAAACTGCATTCAGAACTCCCGAGCCAGCTCTGGGTCCTGGGCAGGCAAACAGAACATGCAGCGGGAGCGGACTTACCGGAAAACATATCGCTCTACCACTCTATCGAACAATTGTTGAATCAACTGTGAACCGGCTATAGAAATCCGGCACGTGCTATGAGTAAAAAGATCGCCATAATCGGATCGGGCTTCGCCGGTCTTTCGGCCTCCTGCTATCTGGCCCAGGCGGGTTATCAGGTTACCGTGTATGAAAAAAACGAGCAACTGGGAGGCAGAGCTTCACAACTCGTTCGGGATGGGTTCACTTTCGACATGGGACCAAGTTGGTATTGGATGCCCGATATATTTGAAAAATTCTTTCAGGATTTTGGAAAAAGCAGTTCAGATTACTATCAACTGGAGAAGCTCAGCCCGGCCTATCAGATCTTTTTCGAAGACGATGTCGTAACCATTGGGGATTCGATGGAGCAAATTTGTTCCGAGTTCGAACGCATCGAACCGGGGAGTTCCAAACCCCTAAAAAAGTTTATTGATAAGGCCGCCGATAATTACGATATCGCCATCAATAAAATGGTATACAAGCCGGGAAAGTCTCCTCTTGAATTGGTCTCTGCCCAAACCATTATGCGCGTCGGGCAGTTTTTCAGTACCATTAGCAGGGATGTGCGCAAGGACTTTAAAAACCCTAAACTGATCTCTATCCTTGAGTTTCCGGTTTTATTTCTGGGCGCCAAACCCTCCAAAACCCCGTCCTTTTACAGTTTTATGAATTATGCCGATTTTGGCCTGGGAACCTGGCATCCCAAAGGGGGTATGTACGAGGTAGTCAAAGCGATGACACAACTGGCCGGGTCCCTTGGGGTATCCTTCAGGACCGGGGCTGCTGTTGAAGAAATATTACTTTCAAAGGGTACTGCCAAAGGTATAAAGGTAGATGGAGAGGCCATTCTGGCGGATATAGTGCTCAGCGGCGCGGATTACCACCATACCGAGACGCTCCTTCCGAATTCGGACCGACAATACACGGAGAGTTACTGGAATTCCCGAACCTTCGCTCCTTCTTCCCTATTGTTTTATGTCGGTTTTGATAAAAAAATTGAAGGGGTTCGGCATCACAACCTCTTTTTTGATACGGATTTCGACCGGCATGCCCGTGCGATTTACGATGCTCCTGTTTGGCCAAAAGACCCTCTTTTTTACGCGAATTTCCCATCGGTCACAGACCCTGGAATGGCTCCTGAGGGTAAGGAAGCGGGCTTTTTTTTGATGCCGCTTGCCCCGGGACTTGAGGATTCACAGGCACAGCGGGATGCTTATTTTGAGGTTTTGCTCGACCGGCTTGAGAAAAGAACTGGCCAAAGCGTCCGAAATAATATTATATTTAAAGAGGATTTTTGTGTAAACGATTTTGTAAGTCGTTACAATTCCTTCAAGGGAAATGCCTATGGCATGGCCAATACTTTATTGCAAACCGCCTTTCTAAGGCCGGGTTTGGAAAGTAAAAAAGTTAAAAACCTATTTTTCACTGGGCAATTAACCGTTCCCGGGCCGGGTGTTCCCCCTTCCCTGATATCCGGTAAATTGGTCTCTGAGCTAATCGCGCAATTAAACGCTGCCTGAGTATGAAAGTCCTTTTTGATTCGGTTTCTTATTCCTGTAGCCGACTTGTCACTAACCGCTACAGCACGTCATTTTCCCTGGCGACTAAAATGCTGTCGGACAGTATTCGCCAGGATATCTACAATATTTACGGCTTTGTCAGGTTTGCCGATGAAATTGTCGATTCCTTCCACGAATACGATAAAGAAAAACTGCTGGACGATTTTGAAGAGGACCTGAAATATTCCCTGAATCACGGGATAAGCCTGAATCCCATCCTCAATGCCTTTCAGCACACCTATCAAAAATATGACATCCCGCATCACCTGGTAGCTTCTTTTATGAAAAGCATGCGGATGGACCTCCATAAAAAGGAGTACAAAACAGAAGCGGAATACCGTGAGTACATTTACGGATCCGCAGATGTCGTAGGGCTCATGTGCCTCTGCGTTTTTGTCAATGGGGATCAGGAGCGGTATGAGGAACTCAAGGAATCGGCCATGGCCCTGGGGTCTGCTTTCCAAAAAGTAAATTTCCTCAGGGATCTGAAAGCCGATTTCGACGGCCTGGAGCGCACGTATTTTCCCAATACTAACCTCCTGGAACTGGACGAAGTTTCAAAAGCCCAGATTGTCGCTGAGATTGAAGCCGATTTTGCCAAGGGTTACCAAGGCATCCTCAAACTTCCCGGGGAGTCTAAATTTGGGGTGTATATGGCCTATCGGTATTACTCTAAATTGCTGAATAAACTGCGGAAATTACCCTCTCTGGAAATCAAAAACTCAAGAGTTCGGGTACCGAATTATCAAAAAGTTGGCCTTCTGGCCCGCTCATATGTAAGATATCGCTTAAATTTGGTATAAGTTATGCAAGTACTATACTGGATCGCACTTTTTATCGGGACTTTTTGCTTTATGGAGTTTATGGCGTGGTTCACCCATAAATATATCATGCACGGTTTCCTGTGGTCCCTTCACAAGGATCATCACCACAAGGACCACGACTCGTGGTTCGAAAGAAATGACGCCTTTTTTATTTTCTATGCTGTGGTCAGCATGTCATTGCTGATGACCGCGGCAAACACCTCTTTCTGGCAGGGATACCCGCTTGGTTTCGGTATCCTCGCCTATGGAATTGCTTACTTTATGGTTCACGACATCTTCATCCACCAAAGGTTTAAGCTTTTCCGAAATGCGAATAACTGGTATGCCAGGGGCATACGGCGCGCTCACAAAATCCACCACAAACACCTCGGAAAAGAAGAAGGTGAGTGTTTTGGAATGCTTTTCGTCCCTTTTAAATATTTCAAGAAATAATAATCAATGGCGCGTGCGTGTATTGTAGGTGCCGGCATTGCCGGCCTGGCGTCATCTATCCGGCTTCGGGAAAAAGGATACGAGGTTTCGGTTTTTGAAGCCAACCCCTATCCCGGAGGAAAAATGCATGCAGAAATTTACGACGGATATCGCTTTGATCTCGGTCCTTCCCTTTTTACCCTCCCACATCTGGTGGATGAATTATTTGAATTGTGCGGAGTGGATTCCGGGCACCATATACCCTATACCCGTAAAACAGTGCTCTGTCATTATTTCTGGGAAGATGGCACGCGTTTTTTTGCACCTGCAGATACTACTCATTTTATTCGGGAAGCCGCACAGACATTTGGAGAATCTCAAAAAAGTATTCGGCGTTATCTGGAAAAAAATCAAAGAAAATACGAGCTTACCGCTCCCCTGTTTTTGGAAAAATCCCTCCACAAATTTCAAACTTATCGATCCAGACAGACCCTGAAGGCCTTGCTCTCAGCCGGTGGGCTGGGTATCTTTACCAATTTAGATGGGCTGAATCGAGCCTCTTTTTCGAATCCAAAGCTGGTGCAGCTTTTCAATCGTTACGCTACCTACAATGGCTCAAACCCCTATAAAACACCGGGTATAATGTCTATGATCCCTCATTTGGAGATGGGCATGGGCACTTATTACCCAAAGGGTGGTATGCATCGTATCCCCATGAGCCTGTATGAACTCGCCCGCTCCCGGGGTGTTTCTTTTTCTTTTAATACTCCCGTCTCGCGTATCCTTACCAATAAAGGCGAAGCCATTGGTATTCGGGTTGGGGAGCAGGACATCCCGGCCGATATAGTGGTATCCAATATGGACATTTATCCTACCTACCGCAAAATGCTTCCGGATCACAAAGCCCCTGAACGCACACTCTCTCAGGAACGGTCGAGTTCTGCACTGATCTTTTACTGGGGTATGAAGCGGGTATTCCCGGACCTGGACCTTCATAATATCTTTTTTAGTGCCGATTACCCGGGGGAATTCAGAAAAATATTTGACGAAAAATCACTTTCAGAAGACCCCACCGTCTACATCAATATTACAGCCAAAGAGAGTCCTGAAGATGCTCCTTCAGGGGGCGAAAACTGGTTTGTCATGATCAATGCGCCCGGGGATTACGGGCAGGATTGGGATATCCTTGTAAAACAGGCGCGCAAAGCCATCCTGCGCAAACTGGGCCGCATGCTCTCTGTTGAGCTGGAAAACTACATAGCCGTGGAACGAGTATTGACCCCCGGTGGTATCGCTGAGCGCACGAGTTCCTACAGAGGGGCACTGTACGGTGCGGCCAGCAATAACCGGTTTGCAGCCTTTCTGAGGCATCCGAATTTCAGCCGCAGGATCAAAGATCTCTATTTTGCCGGTGGTTCGGTACATCCGGGAGGTGGGATTCCGCTCTCCCTTCTTTCGGCAAAAATTGTCAGCGATTCGGCACCTGCCCCATGAGCAACTTCAAAAACATATTGGAATCGCAGAAACTGAATATTGGCATCTTCCTGATATGGCTTTTGCACATCAGCGGACTCATTGGAATTTTATCCGGTCAGGCGGCGTGGTTTGTACCCAAAACACCTTTGAACCTATTGCTGATGGCCCTTTTGTTCATCTGGATCTTTCCCCTGGATACGACTCGAAAAACAGCCCTTTTTGTCTTTATCTGTGTCGCTGGTGTTTCCGCTGAATGGATCGGGGTACACACAGGATGGCTCTTTGGTTCATACCACTACGGTGAAAACCTGGGTCCTAAACTAGATGGTATCCCTTACCTGATTGGCGTAAACTGGGCCTTACTCAGTTTTTGCAGTGGTTGTGTGAGCAGGAAACTGCCGTTACCGTCCTGGGGCCGTATCTTTTTCGGAGGACTGCTTTTGGTAGGCCTGGATTTTTTTATGGAAGGCCTGGCACCCCTTTTGGACTTCTGGACATTTCAGGGGGGCTTGCCCACCCTTTGGAATTATATCTGCTGGTTTATCCTGGCCATTCTTTTTCTCTGGGGATATGAAAAGCTCGATATTCAGGGAAACCGCAGGTTTTCACTACACCTGCTCAGTGCCCAGTTTGTCTTTTTTGTGAGCTTGTATCTTTTCTTTTGAGAGAGTCCTTAAAGCCCCTTAAATCGGGTATGTCCTTCCAGGACCCCGTTATCCTATAGGGCTGGAATCGGGCAAAAAGCTCCTCCTTGTACCACCCGAGTTCACGGGTTTTGCGAATGACCTCCTGATGCGCTTTGGTCCCGTAAGCATAGGCTTTCATGGCATCTTCGTCTGACCAAAGGCTGAAAGTGGCCATATCTACAAAAGGGGTTTCCCCAATCCCCTTGGTATATATCAGACCCCGAATACCCTTTAACGGACGCTGGGAGGCAGGGACATTTTTCCAGAAGGTGCCCAGATATTTTTTATGGATTGTAGCCCGGGTAATTACAGCCAACGCACTATTTCCCGGCTCCGCAGCTGCGGTAGGTTCAAACGGGTTGATCCCGTTCCAGTTGCCTTTGGATTTAACCGGACGCATATAGATGGTAAGGGATTCCTCCGCATTGCGTATATACCTTTGGAACTGAGGGTGGTTTTTGAAAAAAGCATCTGCCGAAGCAGCCGTATCCCATACCTGTAAAACCCCGTAAACTGCCCAGTCCGGCCTGGTCGAAAATCCTTCAGCCCCGGTGCCCAGCAATTTCAGAAATTGCATCCCAGGTGTGCCTTTCAACCTGCCTGTTGCAAGTCCCATTTGCGAAAGGGCCCAAACCTTTTGCCTCCAGTTTCCATAGCGAAAAAGCGCAAGGGTAGTAATCTGTGACATATCTACGGTTGCTCAGGGTTCTCCAGGAGCCCGTCCAGCAATTCGCGCACCTTTGCGGTATTCCAGTCGGCCATTCCTTCTTGATCTACAACCACGTAACCCTGCCGGTCTATCAGGTATGATCGGGGTGGTTCGGTATCCGGAAGCGGACTCTCGCTTTGTAGAAATTGATAAGTGACAGGAAAGGTGAAACCATGGTCCTGTATAAATGCTTCAGCCGGGGGTCGCTCTTCATTGGTAATAATATAGAAATCAACCCGGTCCCCGTAGTCCTCGTATAGTTGCTGTAAAGCCTTCAACTCCGGCAGACTGGGCAATCGCCAGGAGGCCCAAAAATCAATCAACGCAACCTTTCCCCTGGACCGTTCAAAATTAAAAAAGTCGCCATTGGAATCTTTGAGCGTCCAGTTGTAAAAAGGAAGTTTTTGTCGATCCGGTGTCTTTACGATATCAGGACTGAAAGAGAAAAGTTGCATAAGGGCAATCTTGGAATACTCCCCTAGGGGCGTGACAAAAAACGACACCACGAACAGCATCAGCAAGATATTGAGGAGGGTCTTTTTTTTGACTTTCATTCCAGGATTAAGAGATATAAAAAAACCCTGCATACCGCAGGGTTTTCTTCGCAGCGCGGCTTAACCTTCGAGGCTTTGCTTTTTAATCAGGTTCAGGGCTGAACCTTCATGGAACCATAATATCTGAGCTTTGTTATACGTGTGGTTGGCCATAATTGTATCAGTACTGCCATCTTTGTGAACCACCTCAATAGTCAGTGGTTTACCCGATGCAAAGGATTCGATATCCACAAAATTAAAGGTGTCATCCTCCTGAATAAGGTCATAATCGGCCTCATTGGCAAAAGTAAGGGCCAACATCCCTTGTTTCTTAAGGTTCGTCTCGTGAATTCGGGCGAAAGATTTTACCAGCACCGCTGCGACGCCAAGATGACGCGGCTGCATGGCCGCATGCTCCCTGGAGGATCCTTCCCCATAGTTGTGGTCTCCGACAACCAGGGTCATAATTCCGGCAGCCTTATACGCCCGCTGTGTATCCGGCACCCCGCCGTATTCCCCTGTCAATTGATTCTTGACGAAGTTCGTTTTCTTGTTAAAGGCATTAACTGCCCCGATGAGCGTATTGTTGGCAATATTGTCCAGATGGCCCCGGTATCGCAGCCAGGGACCCGCCATGGAAATATGGTCCGTGGTACATTTCCCAAAGGCCTTAATCAATAATTTCATCCCTTGCAGGTCTCCGGGTTTGATCGGTTCAAAAGGTTCGAGAAGCTGGAGCCGTTCAGAATCCGGAGCAACCACAACCTGAACACTACTTCCGTCTTCCCTGGGCGGTATAAATCCGGCATCCTCCACAGCAAAACCTTCAGGCGGCAACTCATAACCTCTCGGTTCCTCGAGTCGCACTTCCTCTCCATCTTCATTGATGAGGGTATCCGTCAGGGGATTAAAATCCAGCCTTCCGGCAATCGCAATGGCAGTTACCAGCTCCGGGGAGCCCACAAATGCGAGGGTATTCGGATTCCCGTCTGCCCGCTTCGCAAAATTCCGGTTAAAGGAATGTACGATTGTATTTCGGGGACCATTGGCAGCCTTGTCCCCATAGCGATCCCACATCCCTATGCAAGGACCACAGGCATTGGCAAATACCGTAGCCCCAATATTGTTGAAGGTATCTATAAAACCATCCCGTTCAATGGTATACCTGACCTGTTCAGACCCCGGGGTAATGGTGAAATCCGCTTTGGTTTTTAGTTTTTTATCGGCTACCTGTTTCGCCAGGGAAGCCGCCCTGGAGATATCTTCATAAGAGGAATTGGTACAGGAACCGATCAGGCCAACTTCAACGCGCAAAGGCCAGTCGTTTTCGCGGGCCGCCTCGGACATTTTTGAAATCGGCGTCGAAAGGTCCGGTGTAAAGGGTCCGTTAAGGTGCGGTTCCAAAGTGTTCAGATCAATTTCAATAACCTCATCGAAATAAGCCTCCGGGTTTGAGTAGACTTCGGGGTCAGCCGTCAGATAAGGCGCTACCTCGTTGGCAGCATCCGCAACATCTGCACGACCGGTGGCCCTGAGATACCGATCCATGGAATCGTCATACCCGAAGGTAGAGGTTGTAGCCCCTACTTCAGCTCCCATATTACAAATAGTTCCTTTCCCTGTACACGACATAGAAATGGCCCCTTCTCCAAAATACTCAATGATGGCCCCTGTGCCTCCCTTTACGGTGAGGATATCCGCCACTTTCAGGATGACATCTTTTGGAGCTGTCCACCCGCTTAATTTTCCGGTTAGTTTCACCCCGATGAGTTTTGGGAATTTCAATTCCCAGGCCATCCCCGCCATAACATCCACTGCATCTGCGCCACCGACTCCGATCGCTACCATTCCAAGACCTCCGGCGTTTACCGTATGTGAATCCGTCCCGATCATCATCCCCCCGGGAAAGGCATAGTTTTCCAAAACGACCTGATGGATAATTCCGGCACCCGGTTTCCAAAAACCGATGCCATATTTGTTGGATACGGATTCCAGAAAATCAAAAACTTCATTGCTGGTCTGATTGGCCCGTTTTAAATCAGCCTCAGCGCCTACCTTGGCTTGAATGAGGTGATCGCAGTGTACCGTGGTGGGCACGGCTACTTTCGGCTTCCCGGCGTGCATAAACTGCAGCAGTGCCATCTGGGCCGTCGCATCCTGGCAGGCTACGCGGTCCGGGGCAAAATCCACATAATCTACCCCTCTCCCAAATATGCGTTCTGGCATACCCTCCCACAGGTGGGTATACAGGATTTTCTCAGAAAGGGTTAAGGGTTTTCCCATCAATTCACGCGCCTTATCCACACGGGAAGGGAATTGGGAGTAAACCGCTTTGATCATATCGATATCGTATGCCATAGTCTTCAGGATTTCTGTGTTTCTAACGCTATCAAAAGTACTAAAATGAAAGGGTATTTAAAACTATTGAGAAGGCGATTCACCCGATTTGAGAAAATCACATTTCCGAAGGTTTAACTTCGATGATTTGGTACCGACAAGCCAGCCCGATTACAAACTCCCAAAGGGGAATAGGGCATTTTTAAGGACTCAATTCATAAACTACAGGCGGGGACTTCCCGCTGACGCAACTCGGACTAAAATACAGGTTCAAACGAATCAGAGGAGCTTATCGATAATCACCTCATCGGAAATACCTTCGGCCTCGGCCTTGTAATTGCGTAGAATACGGTGTCGGAGGATGCCCGGAGCCACAGCCTTTACATCGGCAATATCAGGAGAAAAACGACCGTCTACAGCCGCATGTGCCTTAGCGGCCAGTACCAGGTTCTGAGAAGCTCTCGGTCCTGCGCCCCAGTCCAGATACTGGTTGACGAGTTCAGAAGCCCCTGCCTGGCCCGGACGGGTTTTCTGGGCGAGCTCCACAGCGTAACGAACCACGTTATCCGGAACGGGAATCCGGCGAATCAGATGTTGGATCTCAAGGATCTCCTCAGCGCTAAACAAAGTAGATATTTCCGTTTTCCGATCATCAGTAGTATTCTTCACCACCTGTATTTCCTCTTCCAAACTTGGGTATTCCAGTTGAATGGCAAACATAAAGCGATCCAATTGCGCTTCCGGCAAAGGATACGTGCCCTCCTGCTCAATCGGATTCTGGGTCGCCAGCACAAAGTAAGGCTCCTCCAGTTTATATTGCTTGCCGGTAATGGTCACCGCACGCTCCTGCATGGCTTCCAGCAGGGCGGCCTGTGTTTTCGGGGGGGTCCGGTTTATTTCGTCTGCCAGGATGATATTGGCAAAGACGGGACCCTTCACAAAGACAAACTTTCGATCCTGGTTGAGTACTTCACTCCCAAGGATATCGCTGGGCATTAAATCCGGGGTAAATTGTATTCTCTTAAAGTCGAGACCAAGGGTTTGGGCTATGGTATTGACCATTAGTGTCTTGGCCAGGCCCGGAACACCAATCAATAAAGAGTGTCCCCCGGTGTAGATGGACCAGAGGATCTGATCTACAACCTCATTCTGCCCTACAATGACCTTGCCGATCTCCTTTTTGAGCGCCTTGTGCTTTTCGACCAGGCGCTTAACCCCTTCTACGTCCGACATATCAATCTTTTAACCAGTTGTTGGTGAACTCGCACCCTTTGTAGTCGGAATCCAGACTGATGTAGGTTTCATCGATACGCTCACTCATCCACTCCCGAATGGCGCCAAATTGCTTGTCGCGGAGGGCCAGTTCCTGGATCTTCATATAATCCCGGGCGAAATCAGCTTCGTGTTCGTCAAAACGGTTGGTGACCATCAAAATCTTGTAACTCGGGGGGCCCCCGCGGGGATCCGGCTCCAGGGTGGGCGTAGAAATTTCATTATCCTTGAGGTTCCGGACCTGATTGTAGAGTTTGGGATCCATTTTAGTCAGTTCAAACCGCGATCCGAAATCCGCAGGGTTTCGCAAGACCCCCCCATCGAATTTGGTTTCCTTCTCATCCGAAAAATTCAGGGCCGCTTCTGCGAAGGTGTATTTACCTTCCATAATATGCGTCCGGATACTGTCCAGGTCCTTCCGGGCATCGTCCAGAGCTTTCTGAGGTACTTCAGGCTGAATCAGGATATGGCGGAGATCGAGTTCCTGCCCGCGAATTTTTTCGATGAATATAATGTGATAGCCGAATGGGGATTCAAAAGGTTCTGAAATCTCCCCTTCCCTCAAACTGAAAGCCACATCCTTAAACTCCTTAACGAAAGGGGTCTGACGGGTCATAGAATAAAAACCTCCTTTAGACTTAGAACCAGGATCCTGGGAATAAAGAATTGCCTTTACCCGGAAACTGGCCCCGTTGTCTACTACATCTTCCCGGATCTCATTAAGGAGGTCAACAACCTTCTGTTTTTCTTCTTCGGGAATTTCAGGCTTCTTTACAATCTGGGCAATTTCCAGTTCTGCTCCGAAGACCGGGCGCTCGTCTTCAGGAATTTTATTAAAAAACTGGCGGACCTCTTCAGGTGTCACCTCTATTTCTCCCACAATATCCTGCTGCATCCGCTGGGAGAGCATTTGCAGTTTGTTGATCTTAAAAAGCTCCTCCCTCAGGTCTTCAGCGGTTTCCTGGTTGTAAAACTCCAGGACCTTCTCCATAGACCCCAGGCGTTGTACAAACTCCTGAATGTATTGATCGCTCGTGCTATTTACCTCGTCATCCGAAACCAGGATACTATCCTGTACGGCCTGGTGCGCATAGAGCCGGTCTTCCATCAGTTTGCCCAAAAGGCTGCACTGGTCCACATCTTCCTCGGTCGCCCCCTGGTTTCTCAGATCGATCAGGGTCTTCTCCACATCGGAATCCAGAATGACATAATCCCCCACTACGGCGGCTATTCCATCGAGTTTTATCCGTTGCTTGGGCGGGGTTTGCCTATTTCCTTCAGTGTACGCTTCCTGAATAATTTCCTCAGGCGGTTCTACCTGTGTATCGGGAATTGAATCCAGTACCTGAGCCGACCCGGTAAAGGCTCCGCCGGCCAAAAGGGCAATTGCTAAAACTAAATCAGTTGTTTTCATATACTTCAAATTCTTTCTCCCTTGTGGCCTCATCCATAAGATCGGCCTCAAGAGAACGCAAATATTTCATTTTTCGTCGATTCAAAAGCACTTGCCGAATCGTCGGTTCAATATAATCCAGGGGGGCCACATCATTTGGCTCCAGCACGTCCACCACCTTTGTCAAATATACCCCCGTTGAATCCTCCAATTGAAAAAATTGTGACTTTTTTAGGTAATCAGACTCGTTCTCATAGGTCAGGGGATGTATTTCTTCAACCACCCGGGATAAGGGTACCCAAAGAGAATCATTGAAATGCAGTTTCTTGAACTGGACCCCGACTGAATCCAGGAACCTCAAATCATTCCCTTCAAAACTCTTTAGCCTGCGGGTCACTTCATCCTGGTTGATAAATTGCTTTGGGATCTCAATAAAGCGGAGCTGCAGAATTTTCTCCTGCAGCTTAAAATTCTCCTTCTCTTTTTCATAAAAGCTTAAGAGCTCCTCCCTTCCTACAAGGGTATCGGCAATCTGGGCAACCAGGGCTTCTTTATAGGCCCGGGTGTAGAGCTCAGCCCTGTAATCGGAAATAAGCAACTCAAATTCCCTTAACTGGTCCTCCGGCAGGTTGATTCGGGCCTTGGTGAGCAACAATTGCTGTGTAGCCCATTCGTTGATCAGGTTGTTTACAAAGGCGATACTGTCTGTGGCTGTGTATGCCCCCATGAGTTTGGGCTGCAGGTCTTCCAGATACAAGTATGAATCGCCAACCCGTGCCAGTGGGTTTTCCCGGGGCTTTTCCCTTAAGAATTCTGCACAACCTGAAAAAATAAACAGGACCGGGAGCAGAAGTACGGCCGCTATTCGAACCCGGACATGGGCGTTGTTTGAAACCATTGGTCAAAAATAACAATATCACCTTCCCCCACAAGCATGCGGGAGTTTGATTAACACATTTTTAGTACCGCGAGTCCCTCAATTTTAATATCTTGGAACAAAACCTTCTTACTTTGAACTATACCACTGAAGTAGATATCGATCGTTCACGGGAACACGTAGTTCGGCTACTGGAGGATTCCGATAATTTTAAGTACTGGCAGCGCGGACTTATGTCTCTTAAAGCCTTGACAGGTGAACCCGGAGAAGAAGGATCCCAGCGGGAACTCGAATACCAAATGGGGAAACGCCATCTGGTTATGGTCGAGACCACAATTGCGAAAACACTGCCTGAAACCTACAGCGTAACCTATGATGCCAAAGGTGTCCACAACATTCAGAAAAATTATTTTACGGAACTTGGAGGGGAACGGTGCAGGTGGATTTGCGAAAACGAATTCCAGTTTTCCAATTTTCCAATGAAACTCATGGGTTGGCTCATGCCGGGAATTTTTAAAAAACAAACACGTGCCTATATGGCCGATTTCAAAAATTTCGCCGAAGAGGGCACTTCGGTTTCGGAGGCGTAATTGACTGCTATGGACAAAAGAATCAAATTGATTTGGGATTTCCGGGGGCCACAATCCGGGGAAACGGCAACGCATTTTGAACTGCACTTAAAAGAATCACCCCTTTTCAGACCAGAGATACCAACAGGTGTGGAACATCTTACCGAGATGCACAGCCTGGCCTATATGGTCGTAGAGGCTTCCGAAATGCCGGAATTCAGAGATGCCCTTAAACCCCACAGGGGAAGCCTTGCCGAATGACTAAAACTACAATCAACCCTTCTTTATGCACAACTGGAAAAACATATGTTGGAACGTTCTAAATAAGGGATTTGCGGGGCTCATAGCCGCTATATTTATGCTCCTGCTCTCAGGATGTCAGGGTTCCGACCCCAAAGGAGATCCGCTTTTGGATATTTTGGATTCAAAAGATCCGGCTATTGCACGGGTCATGAAGAACCCCGGGGAATATAAAATTCAGATTCACTACACCCGTATTGCCCGAACCGGGGATTCGGTCCGATTTACCGATTATACCTACGGCCTGGACAAGGACCGGTATTTCTACCCGGCGAGCACGGTCAAATTTCCGATTGCCGTTGCCGCCCTCGAGAAACTAAACACCCTGGACAGTCTGGATCGGGATTCCCGCTATTATATCGAAGGGGATAGCGTGGAAAACACTTTTGCGGAAGATATTGAGAAGATCTTTGCAGTGAGTGACAACCACGCGAGCAACCGGCTTATCGAATTTCTGGGTCAGGATGAGATAAACACCCGTATCAGCGCAAAAAAGGCAGGCCCCATACGGATCAGCCATCGCTTGGGGTATCACCGTGAAGACCTGACCACCCAACCACTCGTTTTGTATCTGAATGACAGTCTTACGACGCTCACAAACCCCATCATTAACAGTCCCCCCAAACCGTTGGAACTGAAGGGTATCATGAAAGGAAGTGGGTTTTACGAGGGGGACTCGCTGATCTCAGAACCCTTTGATTTCAGTCTGAAGAACTACCTGCCCGTACAAACCATGCACGGGCTGCTTCAACGGGTTATTTTTCCTGAAGCCTTTCCCCCTGATTCTCGCTTGCAAATAAGCGAAGAACAGCGGGAATTCCTGATGAACACCATGAAAACCCTCCCGCGTCTCTCGGGTTACCCCCAGGACATCTATCCGGACGGGTATTGCAAATTCTTTATTTATGGAGATTCAGAGGCCACTATCCCCGATTCGATTGAAATTTATAACAAGGTGGGGTTTGCCTATGGCACCCTCACCGACTGCGCGTATATACGGGACACTGAAAAGGGTATAGAGTTTATGCTGACAGCGACAATTCTGGTCAATAGCGATGGTATTTTCAACGATGATCAATACGAGTACGATGAGATAGGTATTCCCTTTTTAGCAAGTTTGGGACGGGAGGTCTACAATTACGAGTTAAAGCAGCTTGAATGACCTTGGTGGGGGCCCTGTGGAAGGCAAGCTGAAACAAACGAATTACACATGGAAGGACTTTTTGGCTAGCAAACCTTAAAGCCTATCTGGAATTTGGCATACTACTCAACGAGACGGAAATGGACCTTAAAAAATTTCCACTCGCCGGGTTCGAGTTCGTGAATATCCGAGGTTGAAAAACCGGTTATTTGGCTACATGGACGGCCCGTGTCTCCCGGATCACGGTAACCTTTACCTGTCCCGGGTACGTCATATCCGTCTGAATTTTCTGTGAGATTTCAAAAGACAGCTGGGCCGCTTTTTCATCACTTACTTTTTCACTTTCCACCATTACCCTGAGCTCTCTGCCCGCCTGTATGGCATAAGCCTTTTGAACACCTCCGAATCCAAAGGCGATTTCCTCCAGGTCCTTAAGTCGCTGAATGTACGAATCCAGGACCTGCCTGCGGGCTCCAGGTCGGGCCCCACTGATGGCATCACAGACCTGAACGACCGGAGCGATCAAAGTGTTCATCTCGATTTCATCGTGGTGCGCCCCTATCGCGTTGCACACCTCGGGTTTTTCCCCATACTTCTCAGCCCACTGCATTCCCAGAATTGCGTGTGGTGTTTCCAGCTCGGTTTCAGAATTTGGTACTTTCCCAATGTCGTGGAGCAATCCTGCCCGTTTCGCGATCTTGGGATTTAACCCGAGCTCGGCAGCCATCACACCGCAGAGTTTTGCGACTTCCCTGGAGTGCTGCAAAAGGTTTTGCCCATAAGAAGAGCGGTACTTCATACGACCCACAAGGCGAATCAGTTCGGAATGGAGTCCGTGAATTCCCAGGTCGATTACCGTACGCTTGCCCACTTCGAGTATTTCCTGCTCGATCTGATTTTCAGTTTTGCGAACAATTTCCTCAATCCGCGCCGGATGGATCCGGCCATCTGTCACCAGTTTATGGAGGGACAGACGGGCTACTTCCCGCCGAACAGAATCAAAACAGGAAAGAATAATAGCCTCCGGGGTATCATCCACGATAATCTCAACACCTGTAGCAGCTTCCAGGGCCCGAATATTCCGACCTTCCCGACCGATAATACGACCTTTAACATCATCTGACTCCAGGTTGAAGACAGAGACGCAATTTTCCACTGCTTCCTCGGTACCGATACGCTGAATCGTGTTGACGATAATTTTTTTGGCCTCCTGTTGGGCGCTTAACTTGGCTTCTTCAAGGGAATCCTGAAGGTAAGCCATGGCGTCGGACTTGGCCGTTTCCTTGAGAGATTCAAGCAATTGACCACGGGCGTCCTCTGCAGATAATCCAGATATGACCTCCAGCTGTTCAATCTGGTTCTTATGAAGTTTTTCAACCTCCTCCTGACGTCGTTCGTATATCGTTTTACGTTTTTCGAGATCCTGAAGCTTTGTCTCGAGTTGGGCGTTGAGTTTTTTGTTGCGTGAAATTTCGCTGCTTACCTGAGACTCCTTGTCGCGAATGCGCTTTTCAGTTTCGGTAATTTTTTTGTCTTTATTGTTAATTACCTTCTCGTGTTCAGCCTTGAGTTCCAGAAACTTTTCCTTAGCCTGGTAGATCTTGTCTTTCTTTAAACTTTCTCCTTCACTAGCCGCATTTTTGAGGATTGTAGCGGCTTCTTTCTTAGCACTTTCCAGAGTCCTGGCCGCCTTGCCTTTTTCCAGTAATTTGGCGATAAGAAATCCAACCACCAATCCTAAGGCGAGGGCAATAATACCTGTCGTTAAATCCATAATATCAAGTGTTTTGTACGCATTAATGGCAGTAGAACCAACCCTTAAAAAGGCCGTAAACGCACTCAAATCCCCTCCGGATTCAGCAGAGAAGACATAAAAAAAGCCCACATTGATGAAGTTTTGTACAAACTCCAGTAAACAGGTTTAGGGCTAACAGGCTGCTCAAGGATCCTTTCAAGAAGGCTTGCTTTTACAACCTAAACTCACCCTTTTCAAAAAAATTAGTGTTGAGTTTGTCAAAAAATAGTGACCAATGTGGGCAATATCAATTGGTATGTTAAAGAACTTAGCGAACGCTCATTTTGGAGGCTACTAACTGGTCAAGCGCTTTGAGGCGCTCTGTTACTTCCAGTGTGTCTTCCTTTCGTTCTATACCGCCCTGCTCAATTTTGGATGCGAACTGAAGGGCACACATGGCCAACACATCCTGTTTATCGCGAACGGCGTAATTCTGTTCAAATTTTTTGGCCAACTGATCTATATTTTTAGCGGCCTTCCGAAGCCCTTCCTCCTGGGAGGGATCAATCGTCAGCGGATAAATCCGATCCGCAATAGACAATTTGATCTTGAGCTTTTCAGTCATTTTGAACGCGCAATTATTCTGAAAGCTGGACAATACACTGGTCCAATTCCCGGATTAATGCATTTATTTTGAGCTTCGCTTCTGTTTTATTCGTTTCACTGCCCAGCATTGTACTTGCCATCTTCAGGGATTTGTATTTCTCTTCCCATGCTTCCGCGGATCTTTGGACGGCTTCGTATTGGGTTTTCAAACCCTTCATTTCTCTTTCAAGTATCAACTTTTGCTGCTGTTCAACATCTAACCTATGCAGCAGTTTACTGATTTTATTCTCAAGAGAATCTACGACTTCGACCAATTCACTCATTGGCAAGTTTCAATGCATTTACACAAAGATAGCATTCCATACGAGACTTCGCAATATTTTTTTAAAAGGCCAAACTCCCGGGGTCTTTCCTGAATTTTCCTCATCAAACCGCATGCCTCTGGACTCTGCATATCCCAAGTTCTTTGAAGAAGCCCCTTGTGATTAATTCATAAGGCCCGGTTTATAAAGAATGCCGGAAGTCGGCGTTTTGAATTCCCTGGGGTGCTCAACTTTACACCCTCTGTTTTTCAATTGCGGCTCGAATATGTAATTTCGTATTATAAATACAGCTATGATAAAAAAGGGGGCATTACTTTTAGGGCTACTGTTCGGCTTCGCAGGCTTTGGCCAGTACGCAGGTGCTGAAACTGATTTTCGCTCCCCTTTAGACATTCCCCTAATTCTTGCCGGGACGTTCGGAGAACTTCGATCCAACCACTTCCATGCAGGCATTGATATCAAAACACAACAGCGGGAGGGACTGCCCGTATATTCGATTGCAGAAGGAACTGTCACAAGGATAAAAATCAGTCACTGGGGCTATGGAAAAGCACTTTATATCACCCATCCGAATGGGTACACCTCCGTCTATGCCCATTTGCAGAAATTCGGGCCGAGGATTGAGAAATATGTAAAAGACCTTCAATATAAAAAGCAAAATTACGAACTCGAGGTATTTCCTGAATTTGGCGTCCTCCCGGTGACCAAGGGGGATACCGTAGCCTATTCCGGCAATACCGGGGGGTCTTCCGGGCCACACCTTCATTTTGAAATACGGAATACATTAGACGAGAAGCCAACTAACCCCCTGCTATATGGGCTGGAAGTGCGGGATGCTACCAACCCGGTCGTTTCAGGATTATACGCCTATCCCCTTGCAGACAATGCCCAGGTCAATCAAAATGGAAAGCGGACTGAACTTCGTTTCCGGAGGCAGACCGATGGTAGTTTTCTGGCCGACTCTGTACGCGCATCGGGACGCATCGGTTTTGGGATTAAAACATATGATCGCCAGGATATGGCGGCAAACAAAAATGGGGTCTACCAGGTGATTCAAAAAGTCAATGGAAAAACCTATACCGATCTGGTCTTTGATGCCTTTTCCTTTGGCGAAACCAGATACATAAATACACTGATCGACTATTCCTATTACGCCCGATACCAGGATCGGATTCAGAAGTGCTTTAGAATCCCCGGTAATAAACTGAGCCTCTACGATACCCTTTTCAATGAGGGAGCGATAGACGTTACCCCCGGATCGGACTATTTGGTGGAGCTGGCGATATCCGACCTGGCTGGAAATCAAACTGTGTTGCGGATTCCCGTGGTGGGTACTGCACTCCCTATCCTGGAAGCAGATACCCCGGAAAAGACCCCTTATTTTGTCTTCTCGGGAAAACCGGCAAGCTTTAAGCTCGAAGGCGGACAGGTGTATTTTCCGGCTAATAGTTTTTACCAGGACACCTACCTGAATCTCGAATCGGACTCCACGGTAATCCGCATTCATGAACCCACTATCCCGGTCCATCGGAATTTCACCCTGACTTTTGACGTTTCACACCTGCCTGAGGCCGGACGTGAACGCTATTTTATCGCCCGATTGAACGAAAGTGACCGCCCGCAATTTCAAAAAACCTACAGACGTGGGGACACCTTCACTGCCCGAAGCCGCAGCCTGGGCCGCTATACATTGGCCATAGATACCATCCCCCCCGTAGTTCGCCCCAAGAACTTTAAGGCCAAACAATGGCTGACCAACTACCGGTACCTCAGCCTTCGGATATCGGATGACCTCAGCGGGATTTCCAGCTATTCCGCCACCCTGAATGGCCGTTGGATCCTTATGGAATACGAACCTAAAACCCATACGCTTACCTATAATTTTGACGATAAGATCGTCGACCAGCAACAGTGCGATTTAGAAGTCGAAGTCACAGACAACGTTGGAAATACCGAAGTTTTTAGCATTCCGTTTTTTAAACGGTAGACACCTTTACTCCATCCGGATATTGGGAAGTTTTTAGGAGTTCTCTTCCGCCTTTTCCCTATTTTTGCATCCCGTTAAACCACGACACCTTAAGTTGTTATGAGATCTGTACCCAGAATTGCGTTGTTTGCTCTTTTTTTACTCGTTTGGGGAAATGCCGCGAGTCAGAAAAACATCTACCTCAGCAACAGCTTCGACGGGCTGAGTTCAGACCACCAGGTTCTCGCTATACTCCCCTTTTTTACAAATCTGGATTTGGGTGAGGAAGTAGCGCCTGCAGAAGTCCGCAGGCTGGAACAACAGGAGGGTTACGCGGTACAGGATGCCCTGGAAACGTATTTTGGCCGGGGTAAAAAGAAAAAGAAGTTTACCGTAAGCTTTCAAAACAGCGAAGATACCAACGCCATTTTGGCTAAAAATGAAATATCGTTTCAAAATATCGACCGGTATACCATACGGGAACTCTCAGAGGTTTTGGGTGTTGACGGCATTGTCAGCGGTAACCTCGAGGTGAATACCCTGCTCTCCAATGGGGTGCCCACAGAATTGAGCTTTCTGGATTACATTTTAGGAGATGCCGACTACGGGCGGATTGGCATTAAAATTAGCGATGGCGACTCCGGGAAATTACTCTGGAAATACGAACAGGAGATCAACCGAAAATCCGGAAAAAACACAGATGACCTCATCGATAAAATGATGAAAAAAGCGGCCCGGAAATTTCCATATGACAAAGAAAACCTCAGGAAGGGTTAGGGCGTAAAGCCTCGGCGAAAATTCCAGGATTAGCGCTTAATTCGATTTAAGAAAGAATTACAGAGGGTTCAGTGAGTCTCCTCTTGTCAGGAATTTGCAAATTCTTCCAAAATATCTACCGTATAATCCACTTCTTCAAGGGTATTGTAATGTGAAAACGAAAACCGGAGTGAAGGTTGCTTTAAAGCCTCCGTACTCAGGATTTCATTGAGGACATGCGAACCGGCGTCACTCCCGGACTGACAGGCGCTCCCCTTGGAGCAGGCGACACCTTTCAAATCCAGGTGGAAAAGCAAAAGCTGGCTTTTGGCAGGGTCAAAGGGAAGGCGCACATTCACAAGGGTATAAGTGCTTCGGAGCATGTCTCCGGACAACCCGTTAAATACCACCCCCGGGAGCGCCTCAGTAATCCTTTTGATAAAATGCGACTTTAACCCTGAGACGTATTTCCGCTCCTCCTCCAGGTGCTCGTAGGCTTTCTCAAAAGCGGTTTTCAATCCCATAATATTGTGATAGGGTTCCGTACCCGCCCGGAATCCCCGTTCCTGAGCACCTCCGACAATCAGGGGTTTGAGACCGCTATTCTTGCGGACATAGGCAAACCCTATACCTTTTGGACCGTGAAATTTATGAGCTGCGGCGGTCAAAAAATCAACCGGTATCTGCTCCAAATCCCATGGGAAGTGCCCGATGGACTGCACTGTGTCTGAATGAAACAAGGCGTTGTACTTCCGGCAAAGGGCACCGACGGCTTCTAAGTCCAACAGGTTCCCAATCTCGTTATTTACGTGCATCAGGCTGACGAGTTTGGAGGAGTCATCAGATGCCAAAGCTTCTTCCAGAGCTGTGAGATCGGGGTTGCCATCCGCATCCAGGGGGATGAACTTCACGGAAATGTCGTACTCCTCAGCCAGTGCCTGGGCCGTATGCAAGACCGCGTGATGCTCAATTTTAGAAGTAATCAGGGTTGTTACCCCCCGATCCCGTACAGCACATCTGAGGATCATATTGTCCGCCTCGGTACCCCCGGAAGTAAAAACAATTTCTCCCGGTTGTGCGTTCAGTTGGGCCGCAATGTGTTTTCGCGCCTGTTCAATACCTGTTTTTGCCGCCCTTCCAAAGGCATGTGAAGATGAAGGATTTCCATAGCATTCACAAAGTGCCTCGTGCATGTTGGCAATGACTTCCTTCCGCAAGGGGGTCGTAGCCGCGTTGTCTAGATATACGTGTTTCATAAGCAGGAACAATAGCTTCAAAAATAACCGTTTCAATGGAAAAAGAACTAAAAACCACCAAATGATTAGTGGATAACACTGCCTTTCTCTTAACTTTGACCTCGTGAGAAAAAGCATCTTTATTATTGTATGCCTCGGCCTTGTGGGGTGTTCTGATGGTGAGCTTCAGATCGAAACCATTGATTTTGACGAGGTGGCGTTAGACTTCTGCGGTTCGGCAACAACCCAGACCGAACTATTTTTTAAGTTAAATGAATTTGACGCACTTATCCTGAATCTCGATAATGGGCTTATCCGCAATGAACCTTCCAATGATACCATTAGAAGTGCCATTCCTGGAGGGTCCCAGGTTCGGTATCGCCTCTTTGACGACGCAGTGAATTCATCTTATTTTTGTGATGCAGTTCCCCCGGTAACCCCGGGAGTGGTTGAGGAAATACCAGGAGAGGCAGGCGAAGTCCTGATATATACTACCCAAAGCGAAACCGATACCACAGAATTTGAGCACGTCATCCGACTGAAAAACGTCTCCTTTGTCAATGATGCCGGGGAGCGACTTACGAATATTTCAGTGGATGAATTTGGAAGTTTTGTGACCTCCGGAAACTAGCGGAAACCCATCTGCGTTACATAGACCTCAGTAGCCCCCATACCGTATTTTCTGGGATCCGCTTCGTTTACCTCAAGTCCTTCATACCTGCGGAACAAAGTCCGAAGCTCCTGCTTGAGCACACCCTGCCCCACTCCATGAATAAAAACAATGCGCTGTATCCGCTTGCGCAGCGCAAACTCCAACTGACCCCGTGCGGCGTCCAGTTGATAGTTTAAAATATCGATGGTATTTAATCCGCGAACGGAGGGCACGAGCTTTTCAATATGGAGGTCAACCTCCATGGGGGGTTCATATTTCTGTCTGCGCCCGGGCTTTCTCCCTCCCGAAGTCTTTGTATCTGATTCTTTTAAAACCGCACTGAAATCACTGTTCCCAAATAAAGAGGTTTCATCTGGGGGCAGAAGTACGAGATTGCGCTGTTCTGCTTCGAGCACAAAACCCTCAGACGTCCTGAACTTCACATTCTCCGGGGTCACCGAAACTACGATACCCGACGTGAGTTCATCCATCATCTGCACTCTGTCTCCTTCCTTAATTCGACTCATCACTACTCTTTTCAGAATGCGCCCTGGGAGCGCCCCCGGTTCTTAGGGAAATTCGGTAAACCCCCGCCATTAAAAATGCAAAACCCGCCCCGAGACCGATCTCAGGATATTCCAGAAAGGTGGATGTAAACAGGAGAAGTGCCCCTGCGAAAACCATTGCGTAATTAATCCCCTTTTTTATTTTCATTGCTTAAAAATAATAGTATTTTTCGGGAAACGAACCGAGTTTTTAATACATGTATCACCCTATTTTACTTTTATTGCTTCAGGAGCGGTTCATGTTGCCCTGTATCAGCAAACAGGTATTGGGGATCGATTGTCCGGGCTGCGGCCTTCAGCGGTCCTTAGCATTGCTTCTCAAAGGGGACCTTGTCGCTTCTTTTCTAATGTACCCTGCCCTGTTCCCCATGATGGCCCTTTTTGGATTCCTGGTGCTCAACCGGTTTGTTTTCTTTAAAAAAGCGAATAGCATCACGATAGGGCTGGCTACACTAACTGTCTTCAGCATACTAGCGAACTACGCACTAAAACTCTTCAACTAAACTTTTGATTATGGAACAACAAAAATTACCCAATGTAACTTTGGCGCTGGTACTGGCCATCCTGTCATTCCTGTGCTGCTGTTTCGGGGGTATCCCCGGGGCTTTGGTCGCTGCAATTGCCTTCTTTATCCTGCGCAACGATGAAAAGACTTATATGGCGAACCCGGAATTATACTCCAACTACAGCCAGCTGAAAACAGCTAAGACCATCGCCATAATCGGGATGGTTATAGGGGTACTTTATGCCGCCTATGTAGCCTATAGCATTATGTCTATGGGAGGCTGGGATGCCTACATGGAGGAAGTACAACGTATGACAGAACAATTTGGAGACCAATAGGCGATTTGAATAAACCCATTTAGCAGACATGACACAGGAACCTCTTCCAGGTGCCAGTACCGCCCTTACCATGGGAATTTTATCCCTGGTGGGCACCCTGGTATGTTGTGGTCCCTTTGGCGCCATTTTTGGTGTCATAGGCCTCAATTATGCCCGGAAAGCAGAACGGTTCTACCGGGAGGAACCCGGGAGGTTTACGGGATATGAGAATATTAAATCAGCCCGGATCCTTTCCTATATCGGAATTGGGCTGGCTCTTTTAATGCTTATCTTTTATGTTCTGGCCTTTGGGGTTGTTATCGCCCTGATCACCACTGAGAATATGAATGCCTACAGCTGGAGTTTCTGAAATTAAAAAACCCGGCCTGCGCCGGGTTTTTTTAATTAAAGCTCAATGTGTTTGTAAAAGTTTAGTTGGCGACCTCGCTAATAAATTTTAAACGATAAAGGCGGAGCTCCTCATCTTCGTACTCCCCCTCAAACTCCCTTACAGCTTCTTCAATATCGTCTGTTTGTGATTCCAAAAAATACTCGTGAATATCTTCCTGCTGGTCCTCATCCAGTATTTCGTCGATATAGTACCCGAGATCCAATTTCGTCCCACTAAAGACAATCTGCTCCATCTCGCGCACCAGATCCGGGATTTCAAGTCCTTTAGCGGCAGCAATATCATCCAGGGGCAATTTTCGGTCCACATTCTGGATAATATATAGTTTTAAGCCTGAGTTGGCCCCTGTACTTTTGACTACCAGATCTTCAGGTCGGGTAATGTCGTTTTCGGAGACGTACTTACTGATAAGTTCCAGGAAAGGCTTGCCATATTTTCGAGCTTTCCCCTCTCCTACCCCGTAGACACTAGTGAGTTCTTCCAGGTTCATGGGATATTTCAGCGCCATATCCGAGAGGGAGGGATCTTGAAAAATAACATAAGGAGGGACCTCGAGTTTTTGTGCCTCCCCTTTGCGAAGGTCCTTCAATAATTTAAGAAGCACCGGATCGGTGGCCAAACCCTGAGGTGCACCACCACCGGCATTGAGATCCGAGGCGTCCTCGTGATAGACATGGTCTTTTGTCATCATAAAAGAGGTCGGGGATTCCAAAAATTTCCTGCCGGCCTCGCTCAGGTGGAGAATACCGTATTGTTCGATTTCTTTATGGAGTAATTTGGCCACCAAAACCTGTCGGATCAGCGCCATCCAATAGTGTTTATCGCGGTCCTTCCCAATGCCGTAGATATCTTTTTCGTCTGTCTTATGTGAGGCCGTAAGCGCATTGGTCTGCCCTAAAAGGGTGAGGACGATTTCCTTGGACTTGAACTTCTCATTGGTTCCCTGAACAGTGCGGAGCAATTTAATGACATTCTCCCGTGCTTCCTCCTTTTCTTTGGGATTGCGGGCATTGTCATCCATATCCGCCCCATCTCCGTTTACAGCGTCAAACTCCTCCCCAAAATAGTGGAGAATAAATTTTCTTCTGGACATACTGGTCTCGGCATAAGCGACTATCTCCTGAAGGAGCGCATTGCCGATCTCCTGCTCTGCCACCGGTTTTCCGGCCATAAATTTTTCGAGCTTCTCGACGTCTTTATACGAATAGAAGGCAAGGCAATGCCCTTCCCCCCCATCTCGCCCGGCCCGACCGGTTTCCTGGTAATAACTCTCGATGCTTTTTGGAATATCGTGGTGGATAACATACCGGACATCCGGCTTATCGATACCCATACCAAAGGCGATAGTAGCCACTACCACGTCCACATCTTCCATCAGGAACATGTCCTGGTATTTAGAGCGCGTCTTAGCATCAAACCCCGCGTGGTAGGGAACTGCAGAGATACCATTGACTTGAAGTACCTGTGCAAGGCCTTCTACTTTCTTGCGGCTCAGGCAATAAATGATTCCCGACTTGCCCACATTCTTTTTTACAAACCGGATGATATCGGCATCCACATTCTTGGTTTTCAGCCGTACTTCATAAAAAAGGTTCGGACGATTGAAGGATGCCTTAAAAACACGTGCATCTGTAATTCCCAGATTCTTCAGGATATCCTCCTGAACCTTCGGAGTCGCCGTGGCCGTCAGGGCAATGATCGGAATGTCTTCCCCCAGGCGTTCGATAATCGAACGGAGGTTGCGGTATTCGGGCCTGAAATCATGCCCCCATTCTGAGATACAATGGGCTTCATCTATAGCCACAAAGGAGAGCTTAACCCCTTTTAGAAATTCAATATACTCCGCTTTGGTCAGGGATTCCGGTGCGACATAGAGCAGCTTGGTTATGCCGTTTGTGATATCGTCCTTTACCCGTTTTATTTCGTTTTTAGTCAGGGAACTGTTTAATACATGTGCTACCCCCTCCTCATTTGACACGCCACGGATGGCATCTACCTGATTCTTCATAAGGGCAATCAGGGGAGACACCACGATAGCGGTCCCCTCCTCAATGAGGGCAGGAAGCTGGTAACAGAGTGACTTTCCGCCTCCGGTGGGCATGATTACAAATGTATTCCTGCCCTCCAGGAGGGTTTTAATAACTTCCTCCTGAAGGCCCTTGAATTGTGAAAACCCAAAATACTTTTTAAGGGACCCCTTTAAATCAATGTCTCGTTTAATCATGCTTCACCAGTTCTGCACATTCCCCAAAGATTATTCAGGGTATCTCCCCCGGTTGGTGCGGGCTTCTGGAAGAAAAACAAAGCCCCATCGGGAAAAGGGAAAAGATTGGAATTCTTTCGAATAAGTTTGTGTAATTTTGTTTCTTAAAGATAGCACATTCTTTGATATGACCATCTTTTTTAAGGCTATTTTAAGGAAACCCGGGGTTCATTTGTTAATATTAAAGAAACCTTGAAGGATCAAAAAGAGATACTGAATATAGCACGCAAGACTATTGACTCTGAGGCTGCTGCCATTAAAAACCTCAGTTCCCTTATCGATGCAGATTTTGCAGAAACCGTTTCCTGCATTCTTCAGTCGGAAGGGCGGGTGGTGATCAGCGGAATTGGCAAAAGTGCGATCATCGCCTCGAAGATCGTCGCCACTATGAATTCCACTGGAACACCTGCCATTTTTATGCATGCCGCAGACGCCATACACGGGGACCTTGGAACAATCCAAAAAAACGATGTCGTGATCTGCATCTCAAAAAGCGGGAACACGCCAGAAATAAAAATGCTTGTACCCCTCATTCAGCGAGGAACCAATACCCTTATCGGTATGACCGGGAATATGGACTCTTTCCTCGCTGAGAAAGCAGATTTCGTCCTGAATACCTTTGTGGAAAAAGAGGCCTGCCCGAATAATCTGGCCCCCACAACCAGTACCACGGCACAATTGGTAATGGGCGATGCCCTCGCCATTTGCCTTTTAAAGTTACGGGGGTTCAGCAGTCGGGATTTTGCACAGTACCACCCCGGTGGAACTCTCGGAAAAAAGCTCTACCTGACCGTAGGGGATATCACAGGGCAGAACCTGGCGCCCCAGGTGTCTGCGGATACCCCTGTCAAAGACGCCATTGTTGAAATTTCTGAAAAAATGCTGGGGGTTACGGCTGTCCTGGACGATGGAAAACTCATCGGGATTATTACAGATGGGGACATTCGCAGAATGCTCAATAAATACGACAATATTAGTGGGCTTCTCGCCCGGGATATCATGAGTACGAATCCAAAGACTATCGGAACAAATGTCCTGGCCATCAAAGCCCTGAAAAGAATGCAGGACAATGATATTTCACAATTACTGGCGGTTAGTGACGGTCAATATCAGGGTGTTGTCCACATTCATAACCTCATTAAGGAAGGTATCATCTGATGGCTAAGGCACAAAAGCATCCCAATGAGATGTCCTTCCTGGATCATCTGGAGGTCCTGCGGTGGCATCTGATCCGTTCAACGGTGGCGATCGTAGTGATAGGCATGGTCGCCTTCCTGATGAAAGACTTCATTTTTGATACGGTCATTTTCGGGCCCAAGAAAATGAGCTTCCCCACTTACAGGCTATTCTGCGATATCGCAACGCGTATGGGTCTTGAATCTGCCTTTTGTGCTGACTCACTCCCCTTTACCATTCAGAACCGGACTATGGCAGGGCAGTTTTCAGCCCACATCTGGACTTCGATCTGGGCAGGATTTATAGTTGGTTTCCCCTATCTGCTCTATGAGATGTGGAAGTTTATCAGTCCGGGGCTCTACGAAAATGAACGCAAGAATTCCAGGGGGTTTATCCTTATTGCCTCCCTGTTGTTTTTTACGGGCGTACTTTTTGGGTATTATGTAGTGGCTCCCCTTTCTATAAACTTTCTGGGTACCTACCAGGTCAGTAAAGAAGTACTCAACGAAATTGATATCTCGTCATTTATCTCGACGGTCCGGGCTTCTGTGATTGCCTGTGGTATTATGTTTGAATTGCCCATTATCATCTATTTCCTCACCAAAGTAGGCCTGGTCACGCCGGAGGTTCTGACCAAATACAGAAAAATAGCCATGGTCCTGGTACTCATCCTGTCAGCCATCATTACACCTCCGGACGTGGCGAGCCAGATCATTGTAGCCGTACCCGTACTGATCCTCTATCAGCTCAGTATTTTTATATCGGGGAGGGTATTGAAAAACCAGGCCAGGAAAGAAAAAATGGAGGCGGAAAGCCGTCGAAAGAGAAAGTAAAGCGCCCCGCCCCACCGTTAAATATTCTGAAATTCTTTTTTACCGGGGGTAAAAAGAAGTAGTTTTGACCCACTGAAGATGCAGCTCAGAGCCGTAAATATCATGAAGTCTTACCGGGGCCGGAAAGTGGTCAAGGGGATTTCCCTCGAGGTAAACCAGGGTGAAATCGTGGGTTTGCTGGGTCCAAACGGGGCCGGAAAAACGACATCTTTCTACATGATTGTCGGCCTGATCAAACCCAACGGGGGAAATATTTACCTGGATGAGACAGAAATCACCAATTTCCCGATGTACAAAAGAGCCCAGTACGGCATTGGATATCTAGCCCAGGAGGCCTCTGTTTTCAGGAAGTTAAGTGTAGAGGACAATATCCTGAGTGTTTTACAACTTACCAAACTCAGTAAGAAAGAGCAGCTCGACCGCCTGGAAAATCTTTTGGAGGAATTTGGGATCGGCCATATCCGCAAGAACCGGGGTGACCTCTTATCGGGTGGAGAAAGGCGCAGGACCGAAATTGCCAGAGCACTGGCCACCGATCCTTCCTTTATCCTTCTCGATGAGCCTTTCGCCGGGGTAGACCCGGTAGCCGTGGAAGACATCCAACGGATTGTGGCACAGCTAAAGAACAAAAACATTGGGATCCTGATCACGGATCACAATGTACAGGAGACCCTGGCCATTACAGAACGGTCGTATCTTATGTTCGAAGGGGGCATCCTTAAATCGGGTATCCCGGAAGACCTTGCTGAAGACGAAATGGTTCGCAAAGTATACCTGGGTCAGAATTTTGAACTTCGCAAAAAGAAGCTTTCCTTTTAATCTGTCTCCAGGGTATCGGAAGTCTTCGAATCCATCAATGAGAACAAGACATAAGCGATCACGATCAAAGGGATCGCCAGAAACTGCAGGGTAAGCACCAAAACCAGGCTGACTATCAGAAAAATGTATTTGATACTGTTGTCTTTAAAACTGTAATTGTCAAATTTCAGGGCAAATAATCGGAGCGGGGCGTTTAGCAGGTAGGCGCTCAAAATTGTCAAACCGAATAAAAAGAATGGATTCAGGATCAGGGTATTGGTAAACTCACTTCCATTATACATCAGGATAAGGGGAAGTGAAAGAATCAGGAGGGCATTGGCCGGGGAGGGCAAACCGACAAATGAGCTGACCTGATTTTCGTCCAGATTGAATCGGGCAAGCCGCAGGGCCGTAGACATCGTAACCAGCAAACCGACAAAAGGAAACCAGGCACCCCACCAGCCGTCACTATCCAGGGCTTCCGCAAAAAAACTATCGGCATTCCACCCTGCATTTACGGACATCGCCAGCAGCTGACACATGACCAGGCCGGGAACCAGGCCGCTCGTAATCATATCAGCCAGGGAATCCAGTTGTATACCCAGTTCGGACTGCACATCCATTTTTCGGGCCAGCAACCCGTCGGCAAAATCACAAATCACCCCGAGTATAAAAAATAAAGCTGCCCACTCCAATCGGTTCAATACCGCGAAGACCGCGGCAATAGAGCCAAAAAGCACATTAAAAAGTGTAATGAGATTCGGAAGATGCTTCATAATTCCAGGTCGGTTTACGTAAAAATAGTATAAATCACTTAAACCGCGGTCTCGGGAATTTATCCAATTTTTCCCTTGACCCTGACAGGTGGTTGCAGGTATATAAATTATTCGGAACTTTGGTCCAAACCCCGGATGAGAATCTCTGCTAACAATGAAAAGAACCTCCCTTCTTTTTTTACTGACTTGCCTGTTGTCCATTTCCGTTTCACGGGCACAGGACGTAATGGCCAGTCCGGGAGCCCAGTTCAGTGTAATCACTTGTGGCCCGGGCAACGAATTATACTCCACTTTTGGCCATAGCGCGTTCAGGTTCAGAGACCCCTCCCAGGGTATCGACTGGGTATACAACTATGGTACCTTTGATTTTGACACTCCTAACTTCTATGTAAAATTTGTCAGGGGCAAACTTCCATACGCCCTTTCCAAACAGCGCTTTGAAAACTTCCTGTACACCTATCAACTCGAGAACCGATATGTGAGGGAACAACTCCTGAACCTTTCAGAAACCGAAACCAAAGCACTTTTGCAATTTCTGGAGATAAACAACCAACCCGGGAACCGGTATTACAAATACGACTTTCTTTTTGAGAATTGTGCCACCAAGATTCCGGAAGTCCTCTCCAGGGTCCTTGGAGCTCCCCTGGAGTATTCCTATGAACACCTCAGGGAGGCCCGAAGTTTCAGGGACCTGATTCAGGGGAATTTATACTGGAACTCATGGTCCAGTTTCGGGATAGACCTCGCCCTGGGTGCGGTTATCGATCGCAATGCAGCGGGTAGTGAATTCTCATTCCTCCCGAAATACGTGGAGCAGCAAGTTGATAACGCCTCCCTGGACGACCATGCCCTGGGCGGGCGAAAACGACCCATTCTCGATCTGAACACTCCAAAATCCAATGCTGTTTTTACCGCCACCCCTCTTTTTTGGATGCTTTTGGTTTTTGGAATAACCCTTGTAATTACCTGGATAGACTATCGAAACCAAACACGCAGCAGTGTACTTGATTTCTTACTGTTTTTTAGCAGCGGGGCCGCCGGTTGCCTCCTGCTGTTTCTCTGGTTTTTTACGGACCATACGGCCACGGCCTGGAACGCCAACCTGTTGTGGGCCTTCCCGGTAAATTTGTTTTTGGCCTTCGGTGTATTCTCAGGGCCCAAAGCAAAGCGAAGCATTCGCAAATACCTGATAATACTTTTAATATCCCTGGGGCTTTGCGCGGGGTTTTGGCTTACCGGAGTGCAGGTGTTTTCACCCGTCATCGTCCCGTTATGGTGCGCACTGATTCTCCGCTATATATTTTTGATTCACATGGAAAAATCCCAACTTTGAACCTACTCAGTGCTGAAAATCTCACCAAATCCTTCGGAGAGCGGGTGTTGTTCTCCGATCTTACATTTGGCATCAATCAGGGCCAAAAAATTGCCCTTGTAGCGCGAAACGGGACCGGAAAAAGCACCCTACTCGACATTCTCGCCGGTAAACACAATGCAGACAGCGGGGAGGTAACCACACGGAAAGGCCTGAAAATAGGATACCTTGAACAAGAGCCTTACCTGGATCCGGCCCTGACAGTGTACGAAACCCTTTTTGCATCCGGAAACACCCTGGTTGAAATTATTGCTGAGTACGAAAAAGCCCTGGAAAACCCCGAAGACGAAAAAGCCTACCAGCGCGCTTTTGAAGCCATGGAACAGGCAAATGCCTGGGACCTTGAAACCCGATACAAACAAATTCTTTCAAAACTCGGATTAGAGGATACCGCAGTGCGGGTAGGAAGTTTGTCCGGAGGGCAACGTCGAAGGCTGGCCCTGGCCCATATTTTGTTGGATACACCGGATGTCCTGATTCTGGACGAACCCACCAACCATCTCGATCTGGGGATGATTGAATGGCTGGAAGCGTATTTTAAAGACAACGTTAGCACGCTGTTTATGGTCACGCATGACAGGTATTTTCTGGACCGGGTGTGTAACCACATTCTGGAACTGGATGAAGGGGTGCTGAACAATTATAAAGGCAATTACGCTTATTACCTTCAGGAAAAAGAGTCCCGGGAAGCCTTCCAGGCCGTAAATCTGCAGAAAACCAAAGCCCTTTTCAAAAAGGAATTACAATGGATGCGCCGCCAACCTAAGGCCCGGACAACCAAATCAAAAGCGCGGATTGCCGATTTCGACGCCCTGAAAGACCGGGCTTCTGAAAGGCGCAAAATTCACGAAGTAGAACTCGAGATCCAGATGGAACGCCTGGGCACTAAAGTCCTGGAACTCCATAATATTTCAAAAAAGTACGGGGATCGGCTACTCTTTGAGAATTTCAGCTACAATTTCAAACGGGGTGAACGTGTGGGCCTGGTCGGGTCCAACGGCAGTGGAAAATCCACTTTTCTGGAGATTGTCTGTGGAAATATCCCGCCGGATACCGGTAAGGTAGTCCGGGGCGAAACCCTCAAAATGGGGTACTACACCCAGGAAGGGCTTCAGGTGCAACCCGGGCAACGGGTCATAGATGTGATCCGGGAATTCGGGGATTATATCCCATTAAAAAAAGGACGCGAACTCAGTGCACAGCAGTTATTGGAGCGGTTCCTGTTTGATCGGAAACAACAGTATGATTTTACGGAGAAGTTGAGCGGAGGAGAGCGCAAAAGGCTTTTTTTATGTACCGTACTGATCCAAAACCCGAATTTCCTGATCCTTGATGAACCTACGAATGATCTGGACATCATCACATTGAATGTATTGGAAAACTTCCTGCTGGATTATCCCGGCACCCTGCTGATCGTCTCCCACGACCGGTACTTTATGGATAAAATCACCGACCACCTCTTCCTCTTCGACGGCGTAGGTACGATTACGGATTTCCCCGGAAACTACTCAGATATGCGGGAATTTCGGCAGCAATCTGAAACCTTTCAAAAACCAGAGGCTGAAAAAGAAGAACCTTCAAAAAAATCAGCATCCCCCAGAAAAGGGAAGCTCAGCTATACCCAGCAACGTGAAATCAATGCCCTGGAAAAGGACATCAGTCAACTCGAAAAACAAAAGTCCGAACTCGAAACGCGGATGATGACGCCAGAGCTCCCGGGTGAGGAACTCGATAAGGCATCCAGGGAATTCGCCTCAGTGCTCAGTGCACTGGAGGCCAAAACGGAGCGATGGTTCGAGCTTTCATCTATTGAAATGGAGGATTGAAAAGGTTTAACCCTAGTATGACGCCTAATGTCAGGGATTTTTAGCAAAGCACTCTTCTGGTTTCAGGCCAAAAACAGGCATGGGGTTCACTCCCCGTTTATATACGAATTCCTGGATCGGGCCGTCTACGCCCCTGGCGTAAAACAAGGGGCCTCAGGGGAAAGACTCCTCAGGGCTGCCAGGATTCATTTCAACCCGGAACGCATTTGGATGGCATCGAGCTTGGCCGCGAATTCCGGAATTCGGAGGCATCTGGAGGCAGATTCCAACCTGCAGGGGCCTCCGTTTGACCTCCTGGTTTTTGACAAGCCCTCACATGACGTGGGAGAATTCCTCAGCGACCCCGGGCAGTGGCACAATGACAGCATCGTATACCTGGGCAATTTAAGGGGTTCCGCTTCTGCATATGCCCTTTGGGAGCAAATCAGCCTGCATCCTTCCATTAGGGTAGTGGTAGAGACCTATTGGGAAGGGCTCCTGTTTTTTAGAAAAGAACAGGCGCAGCAGCATTTTAAAATACGAACATAAACCCCTATTTTTGAAGGTTATGGGAAATGAAGTATTCTACATACTCGGTGGGTTATTGCTGGTGTATTTTGCGATTACTTTTTACAATAAGAAGCAATCGAAAAGAAGAAAGTCCCGCTCATTTATGGAAGGTAGAAAACTCAGGGACCGAAAGGATACCGATACGTAAAGTCCTCCCCGGTTCGAGGAAAAAAAAGCTATGAAGATTTATACAAAAACAGGAGATCAGGGAACAACGGCATTATTTGGAGGTACCCGGGTTCCAAAACACCACATCCGTATTCAGAGTTATGGAACCGTGGACGAACTCAATTCCTGGATCGGACTCTTAAGGGACCAGGGCATTGAAAACCGACATCGGGAATTCTTGCTCACCATTCAGGACAAGCTTTTCACCGCAGGGTCCATGCTGGCGACCGAGACTGAGGCCTCCGGAGAAACGGGGCGAAGAGGCCGAATAGAAATCCCGCAGGTGACGCCTGAAGACGTTACCGCTCTTGAGGATGAAATGGACCGCCTCGATGCCGACCTCCCTCCAATGACCAATTTTATCCTTCCCGGAGGCCACCCGATAGTGTCATACTGTCATATTGCCCGCACCGTATGCAGGCGCGCTGAACGAATGACGACTTTGCTGAACGAACAGAGCCCCATTTCTGAAATATTACTCATTTACCTGAATCGCCTCTCGGATTACCTCTTTATTCTAGCGCGAAAATTGTCCTCGGAACTCAAGGCAGATGAGATAAAGTGGATTCCAAACCCGCAGGTGGAATAAATTCGGAATTTCACCGTTAAGTAGTTGCCTTTTCCATAAAAATTCCTTAGTGTTAGTAATTAAGCTAAAATTTACTTTGACGTTTTGGTTTTAAATATATTTTTGCAAAAATTTAAAAACGCAGTGTTGCTATGTATTGGACATTAGAATTAGCCTCCTACTTAAGTGATGCCCCCTGGCCGGCCTCCAAAGACGAATTAATAGATTACGCAATTCGTACAGGAGCCCCGCTGGAAGTCGTGGAAAACCTGCAGTCCATGGAAGAGGAAGGAGGCGAAATCTACGAATCCATCGAAGAAATCTGGCCGGATTATCCGACTGAAGAAGATTATTTGTGGAACGAAGACGAATACTGACAATCCTCATAACAATCCCTTAAAAGTCTCCCCGGAGGCTTTTTTTTTATGTAATTTTGACAGCCCGGGCCTTGTTTTCCGGCAATGGCAAAAACTGGAATACCTTTTGTACTGGAAAGAGGGCCTGAAAAAGCATTCAGAGCTACCCCTTTTGCGGTTAGCAGTGGAAACGCCACCGCTTCAGGCAACAGAAAACAACACAAGAATTATGAGTCTAGTCAATACGATCTTAAAAGCATTTGTAGGAGACAAAGCTAAAAAAGACGTTAAATCCCTTCAACCCCTGGTTGAAAAAATCAGGTCTTTCGGACCTGCCCTCGAGTCGCTCTCCAACGACGAACTCAGAGGAAAGACGTTTGCATTTAAAGCCCTTATTCAGGAGCGCATTGCCGAACTCGAGGCCCAGATTGCCGACTTACGCGAGCAGGTAAAAAACTCGGCGGACATCGACCTGAATGAAAGTCTCTACAGTCAGATCGATCAACTCCGTGACGCCTCCTATCAGAAAACCGAGGAAACGCTGGAAGAAATACTTCCCGAGGCCTTTGCCGTTGTTAAGGAAACCGCCCGAAGGTTTGCGTCAAACCCCAGCCTCGTGGTTAGTGCGAGTGAATTTGACCGAAAGCTTTCGGCCACCTCCGATTATGTCACCCTTGATGGCGATAAGGCAGTTTGGAGTAACTCATGGGATGCCGCCGGTAAAGAAGTCACCTGGGATATGGTGCATTACGACGTACAGTTGATCGGAGGGATTGTGCTGCATCAGGGTAAAATTGCAGAAATGCAGACCGGGGAGGGTAAAACCCTCGTGGCTACCCTGCCTATGTACCTCAATGCCCTTTCAGGGAAGGGTGTGCACCTGGTAACTGTCAATGATTACCTGGCCAAAAGGGATAGTGCCTGGATGGGTCCAATTTTTGAGTTCCACGGACTCTCGGTGGACTGCATCGATAAGCACAAGCCCAATTCTGAAAGCCGCCGGGCAGCCTACAATGCCGATATTACGTACGGTACCAATAATGAATTCGGGTTTGATTACCTCAGGGATAATATGGCACATACCCCTGGTGATTTGGTACAACGCCCCCACCATTACGCGATTGTGGATGAGGTAGATTCAGTATTGGTCGATGATGCCCGGACACCCCTTATCATCTCGGGCCCGGTTCCCGAAGGAGACCGGCACGAGTTTCAGGAACTCCGGCCAAAGGTGTCGGAACTCGTTCAAAAACAGCAGCGCTACCTGACCGGAGTACTGGCCGAAGCGAAAAAGAAAATTGCCGAAGGGGATACCAAAGAAGGAGGCTTCTTACTATTGAGGGTTCACAGAGGTCTGCCCAAAAACAAAGCCCTGATTAAATTCCTGAGTGAAGAAGGGATCAAACAACTCCTTCAGAAAACGGAGAATTTTTACATGCAGGACAACAATCGCGAAATGCCGAAGGTAGATGCGGAATTGTTGTTTGTCATCGATGAGAAAAATAACCAGATAGAACTGACTGATAAAGGAATTGAGTACGTTTCCGGAGATCAGGACAGCGGATTTTTTATCATGCCGGACATCGGTGGGGAAATCGCCCGAATAGAGAATCAAAATCTGGAAATTGAGGAAGAGGCGCGTTTAAAAGAAGAACTTTTTAAAGACTTTGCCATAAAAAGTGAGCGGGTTCACACCATGACCCAGTTGCTCAAAGCTTATGCCCTGTTCGAAAAAGACGTGGAATACGTCGTTATGGATAACAAGGTGATGATCGTCGATGAGCAAACCGGTCGGATCATGGATGGGCGCCGGTATTCCGATGGCCTGCACCAGGCCATAGAAGCCAAAGAAAATGTAAAGATCGAGGCGATGACCCAGACCTTTGCAACCATTACCCTGCAGAACTACTTCAGGATGTACCGCAAACTCGCCGGGATGACGGGAACAGCCGTTACAGAGGCCGGCGAATTCTGGGAGATCTACAAACTGGATGTTGTAGAAATTCCAACCAACCGACCTATTGCCCGGGATGATCGCAATGATTTGATTTACAAGACCAAACGCGAAAAGTACAATGCAATTATCGACGAGGTCATCGAGCTTTCAAACGCCCAGAGACCGGTACTAATCGGTACGACCTCTGTTGAGGTTTCAGAATTGCTTTCCCGAATGCTCAGTATTCGTAAAATAAATCACAATGTCCTCAATGCGAAACTGCATAAAAAGGAGGCCGATATCGTGGCTGAAGCCGGGAAGCCAGGAGTTGTCACCATTGCGACCAACATGGCGGGCCGGGGTACGGACATTAAACTTAGCGACGCGGTTAAAAAGGCCGGAGGCCTTGCCATTATAGGTACCGAGCGGCACGACTCCCGTAGGGTGGATCGCCAGCTAAGGGGTAGGTCCGGACGTCAGGGAGATCCGGGAAGTTCCCAGTTTTATGTCTCCCTCGAGGATAACCTTATGCGTTTATTCGGCTCGGAGCGCGTCGCTAAAATGATGGACCGGATGGGGTTGAAGGAAGGGGAAGTCATCCAGGCCGGAATGATGACCAAATCCATCGAACGGGCCCAGAAAAAAGTAGAGGAAAACAACTTTGGCATCCGGAAGCGACTGTTGGAGTACGACGATGTGATGAACGCCCAGCGCGAGGTGGTTTACAAGCGCAGAAGGCACGCTCTGCAGGGTGATCGGCTGAAGGTGGATATCGCCAATATGATCTACGATACCTGTGAGGTTATTGCGGAGACCAATAAAATGGCGAATGATTATAAGAATTTTGAATTCGAACTGATCAAATATTTCTCCATAACGTCCCCGATAGATGAAGAGGAATTCGGCAAAATGTCCGTACAGGATATTGCGAGAACAGTCTACACGGCTACTTATGACCACTATCACCAGAAAATGGAGCGTTCGGCTGATTCCGCTTTCCCGGTGATTAAAAAAGTATTTGAGGATAATTCCAATAAATTCGAACGTATTGTAGTCCCCTTTACAGATGGAATTAAAACCCTCAATGTAGTTACAAACCTTCAGGACGCATACGACACAGAGGGCAAGCAACTGATCACAGATTTCGAGAAGAATATATCCCTTGCGATTATTGACGACTCCTGGAAGACCCATCTCAGAAAAATGGACGAAATGAAACAGTCGGTTCAGTTGGCCGTTCACGAGCAAAAGGATCCGTTGTTGATCTATAAGTTTGAGGCTTTTGAACTCTTTAAATCCATGATCGAAAAGGTAAATAAAGAGATCGTTTCATTTTTATTCAAAGGAGAGCTCCCATCGGCTAACACCCAGGAAATACAGGAGGCGCGACAGGTACGACGTCCCAAAGACAACCTCAAAACCTCCAAAGCCGAGATCCCCAACAGCGATGAATTAGCTGCCCAAAGCAGGGCTGCAGGCGCCACTCAGGGACAGCGGCCACAAGTGACCGAGACCATTATCCGGGAAACGGCTAAAATTGGTCGAAATGAAAGGGTGACCATTAAAAACGTCCTTTCCGGGGAGAATAAAACCGTAAAGTTTAAACAGGCTGAACCCCTGATCTCAAAAGGAGAATGGGTACTCGTGGACCATTAATTGAAAGGCTATCTTTATGTCAAACGATCCCCACGGGGATCGTTTTTTGTATGTGATGCAATCCTTATTTTGATACTATTGCAATAAGAAGTAGCTTTACTTCTGTAAACCAATATCCTCATTAGTCACCGCCGCCACCTATGCCGACTAAGCCGTTTTTTATCAGAATGGAAAAAAAACGAAAGCACCTGGAGCGGTCAGAGGATGCTTCCCACCTTTTGCAAAACACCAGTCTTTTTGCAGCCTTCGGCTGTGGTTTACTGGCAGTTGTCAGTTGGTATTTTCTCGATGTTTTACAACCCCTGCCCTTTCTGCTCATCGTCCTGGCATTGATTTTTGGGTTACAGTTTGCCCTTCTTAAACGCTTCCCGGAAAAGCCGCTGCCGTATTTGTTGCTCAATGTCCTGGGTTATCTGGTGGTATTTGGGATAAGTCTTTACACAGGAGGTGTTGCCAGTCCTTTTGTTAGTGTGTTCGCCTTGTTTATTCTGGGGGGATACCTGATCAAAACTTCAATAGGGAATCTTTATTTGGGGGGCGCTGTTCTTTTTATTGGATCGCTACTCGTCTTTCGCCCGGCTTTTGAATCTCTCGAAAGTGCTGTCCCTGTTGGGAGTGAGCCACTTTTCTCTGCCCTGGTTTTTCTGTTTTTCCTGGTTGTGCTGGGTAGTGTATTTGGGAAAAGACTCATCTCAAACCTCCATGAGCTCTACAGGGGAAAGGAGGAGATGGAGCAAAAGGCTAATGAAAAGGAAATGCTGCTCAAAGAGGTGCACCACCGCGTTAAAAACAATTTACAAACCGTCTCGAGCCTCCTTCGGATGCAGGGCAGATCGGTAGAGGACCCGCATACCTTAAGTCAGATACGAAGCAGTCAAAACCGGGTGGTCTGTATGGCCATGGTACACGAAATGCTCTATATGCGCGAAGACCTCTCCTGCATCGAATACAGCACCTACGTGCAGCAACTGGCGGATTATCTCGTAAAGTCTGTAAAAGGATCTGACACTGACATACGGCTACGGATCGATATCCCTGAAGTTGAGTTGGGCATCGATACGGCCCTGCCGTTGGGCCTGCTCATCAACGAAGCGGTGACCAATGCACTGAAATACGGATTTGAAGGTCGGGACACCGGCGAGATCAGTATTTCATTGGAAAAAGAGGATGAACAAGGGTATGTACTCCGGATTGGAGATGACGGGGTCGGTTATCCTGAAAACATGGATTATAAAACCTCCAAATCCCTGGGGTTAAAACTCATACACAACCTCAGCAGGCAACTCAAAGGTTCCGTCATCCGGGACCTCTCCAAGCGCGGAACCAATTATATTATCCGTTTCGAGGAAGTACGGCAGGATCCTTTTCACTCTATGGCCTGAGCGCCATTGAAAGAAAGCACATACCTGTTGGGACTTCAGGCCGGAACGGAGAGAATACCTATATTTAATCAGAAAAACCAAATTAAGCCTCAACCTATGCGCATACCATTGATTTTTATTCTGACTGTTGTTTCCCTGCCTCTGCAGGCTCAGGACTATTTCCTGAAACAATACGAACCCTATAATGAGGCGGTTCCCTCTCCTGAAGCTTTTCTTGGATATGGTATTGGGGAGTACCACACCCGCCATGACCGTATCGTGCACTATCTGGAAACCCTGGCGGAGATCTCAGAAAACGCCGATATCGAAACCTACGGGTATACCCATGAAAAACGCAAACTCGTGATGTTGCGCGTGAGTGAACCCGGACAGCTCCAAAATATCGACGCCCTTCAGCAACAGCACCTGGCATTTACAGATCCATCGCAATCCACTGATCCGGAGGCGGATTTACCCATATTTGTTCAACTCGGATACAACGTACACGGGAATGAACCTTCAAGTTCAGAGGCAGCCTTGCTCAGCGCCTATATCCTGGTAGCTTCACAGCACCCCCTGATCCAGCGTTTTCGAAGGGAAGCGATAGTCTTTATCGATCCGACGATCAATCCGGATGGACGGGACCGGCATACCCAATGGGCCAATTCCTACCGGGGTAACCCGTTGGTTGCGGACCCCCAGGATGCGGAGCACAACGAATACTTTCCAGGCGGGCGAACCAATCATTACTGGTTTGACCTGAACCGCGACTGGCTATTGGCTATTAACCCGGAGAGCAGAGGAAAACTGACGTGGTATCATAAATGGTACCCGAATGTAGTCACAGATTTTCACGAAATGGGATCCCAAAGCACCTATTTTTTTGAACCCATGAAGGCTAATGGTTCGTTGAATCCGATCATGCCACGTGAGAATTACGAAGATCTCAACAACCTTTTTGGCGCCTATTTTTCAAAATCATTGGACAGTATTGGGTCGCTCTATTTCACCAAAGAAGTTTTTGACGGCACTTATCCGGGCTATGGCTCATCCTATCCGGACTTGCAGGGGGGCCTCGGGTTGCTATTTGAACAGGCCAGTTCCAGGGGACATGCCCAGAAAACACCTTTCGGGGAAATCACTTTTCCTTTTACGATCCGGAATCAACTCGTTTCGAGTATGACCACGGTCAAGGCCGCTGTGGAAAACAAAGCCCTGCTGAGAAGGTATCAAAAAGACTTCTTCAAAAGCGGACTTGAGAATGCTGCCGACGGACGAGTCGCGGCCTACAGAGTAGAGGAGAAATACGACAAGAATCGGCTGAAGGCTTTTATCGATAAACTCCTGATCCATAAAATTGAGGTGTACAAGGAAGGGGAAGACGCCATTGTTATTCCAACGAATCAGCCCCAATACCGGATGGTCCAGACGTTTTTTGAAACCTATGAAACCTACCGGGACAGCGTTTTTTACGACGCCTCTGCCTGGTCCGTCGCCAATTTCTATAATATGAAATACAGTCCGCTCCGCTCCGTGGACCGGGGGGAGCGTATTACCGATACGGAAGAGCTGTACCCGGTACCGGCGGTTCCTTATTCGGAATACGCCTACCTGATCAATTGGCAGGATTACAATGCGCCGGCCATGCTCTACCACCTGCAGTCCAGGGGACTCGTCCTCAGCAGCGCTTTCAGAGCATTTACGACCTCCGTAGGGGGTGTCGAAATGTCTTTTACCCCGGGAACCCTGGTACTCCCTGTGTCCCTTCAGGACAAAACACCACAGGAAGTCCATAAACTGCTCAGGGAAGCCCAGGATACTTTTCGGGTACCTACTTACGCCGTTGCCAGCGGGTACCACCTGAAAGGAGTGGATTTGGGAAGTCGGTATACCCGGCCATTAAAACAACCCAAGGCCGCCATGTTTATCGGAGAAGGCGTACGTTCTTACGAAGCCGGGGAAGTCTGGCATTTACTCGATACCCGGGTACATATGCCCATCACCAAAATACCGTTGAGGGACTTCCGGGGGACCGATCTCGACCCATATAACACCGTGGTGATGGTGAGCGGGCGCTACAGATGGAACGATAGTGAAATAGAGCGGATCCGGGAATGGGTTGCAAAAGGCAATACCCTGATCACGATTGGGGGGGCTTCGCAAACGGCCATAGAAAATAAATGGATCGAAGAAGAATTGTTGGAAGCTGCTAAAGACAGTACAGAACAGGTCACACGGCTGCCATACGGAGACGCTGAAGAGAATCTGGGTAAAGAAAGTGTTGGTGGGGTGATCCTGAGAATCGATCTGGACCTGACGCATCCGCTGGCTTTCGGGTATACAGATTCACAGCTTCCGGTGTACAAGAATAATGAAGTATGGATAAAGCCCAGCAAAAATCCCTATGCCACCGTTGGCCAGTATGCCGAAAATGCCCATATCGATGGGTATCTCAGTTCAAAAAACCGAAATGACTTCCTGGACAAATCTGCCTCCTTGCTGGTGGGCGCTCAGGGAAGGGGACGGGTTGTGCTCTTTGCCGACAACCCCAACTTCAGGGGTTCGTGGTATGGAACTAATCGTTTGTTTTTAAATGCCTTGTTTTTGGGAAGTCACATTCGGGTGCCGGAATAATTCCTGTCGAATCACTCCCTTTTCTGTAAAGTCCCATAAACCCGCCAATTTGTAAACTATGAAAAACACAGTCCTTTTTTTGACCGCCCTCCTGCTCGTATCGGGTATGTCCAGGGCCCAGGAATCTTTTTCAGAAGGTCCGTTTAACCAGCTTATTATCCGCGGTGCTACCCTGATCAACGGGAATGGGGCGCCGCCGCAGGGCCCTGTGGATATCGTGATTGAAAATAACCGGATTACAAAAGTTAGTGTGGTGGGATATCCCGGGGTCGCCATTGAGGCCGATCGGCGACCTGTTCTGAAAAAAGGAGGTCGGGAGATTCAGGCCGAAGGCATGTACGTACTGCCGGGTTTTGTAGACATGCATGGGCATATCGGAGGTAAAGCTCAGGGGGCTGAGCCGGACTATGTTTTTAAACTGTGGATGGCACATGGGATCACCTCTGTAAGGGAACCCAGTGGCCGGGGCGTTGATTTTGCGATGGATTTAAAGCGTAAAAGTGAAGCCAACAGTATTGTGGCGCCAAGGATTTTTGTCTATACCGGTTTTGGGCAGGGCAGAGAGGAACCTATTACCACAGGGGAACAAGCCCGGGAATGGGTGCGTGCCAACGCCAAAAAAGGTGCAGATGGTATTAAGTTTTTCGGGGCAGCTCCTGAAATTATGAGTGCCGCCCTGGACGAAAACAAAAAACTGGGCCTCCGATCTGCCTGCCACCACGCCCAACTCGACGTAGCCCGATGGAATGTGTTAAATTCAGCGCGTGCAGGCCTGACCAGCATGGAGCACTGGTATGGCCTGCCCGAAGCACTTTTTGAAGACCGGACGGTGCAGGACTATCCCCTGGACTACAACTACAACAACGAACAACACCGTTTTCAGGAAGCAGGAAAGCTCTGGCAACAGGCAGCAGCCCCATACTCCGACCATTGGAATGGGGTCATGGAAGAGTTGATTGCCCTGGACTTTACCCTGGATCCGACTTTTAATATTTACGAGGCCAGCCGGGATCTGCACCGTGCCCGCCGGGCGGAGTGGCATGAGACCTATACCCTCCCCTCCCTCTGGCGATTCTATGCCCCGAGCAAAATTTCTCATGGTTCCTACTGGCACTACTGGGGTACAGAACAGGAAGTGGCCTGGAAAAAGAACTACCAGCTCTGGATGACCTTTGTCAATGAATATAAAAACCGGGGCGGAAGGGTTACCGTAGGCTCGGACTCCGGATTTATCTATCAGTTATACGGCTTCGCCTATATTCGGGAAATGGAACTGCTCAGGGAAGCCGGATTCCATCCGCTGGAAATTATACGGGCTGCGACGCTCAACGGGGCAGAGGCACTCGGTTTTGACAGCGAAATCGGGACGGTTACCCCCGGTAAACTTGCCGATCTGGTAGTAGTGGAAACCAATCCCCTGGAGAATTTTAAAGCCCTTTACGGAACCGGGGCCATTAAACTTACCGAGGACAATGAAGTGATCCGGGTGGGTGGCGTAAAATACACCATTAAAGATGGGATTATATACGATGCCAAGGCCCTTCTCAGGGATGTAAGGCGACAGGTAGACGAGGCCAAAAAAACGGAAGGGTTTCAAATCACCCAACCTGGCATGAACGAATAAGTTGCTCAGGTACCCCTTGAGCGCGCGTTGAAATTACGTCAAAACCCCTGTATCCTTTCAGGGGCCGGAAATCTCTTTTCTATGGCAGCCCTGGTAAACGTTGTTTCGATGCAGCCCTGGTTAGGCCTATTTCAAGGCACAAATGGGAAGTCCCCCCTTTTTAATCGCATTTTTCACCACCGCACGGCCCCATAGGCATCTAAGCGCGCAACCGAAGTATTGAAACGAGAGAAGTGGGCTTTCATCGGAATTCCCAAGGTTCGAAATCCTAAAAATCCGTATCTTACTCTGTGCTATGAAAACCAGAAATACCTTTCCATTTTTGCTGCGTTTCCGGGTAAAAATACTGAGGAGCCTCTTTTTGGGTCTCGGGGTTTTACTATGGCCAACCTCCTCTTTTACGCAGGTAGAAGGACTGGAATCACAACTTTTTTCGTGTATCGCTCAAACTTTTGAAGGTGGCCCCCAGGCCCTGGACAGTCTTATCAACCGTTTTGAAGGCGAACTTCTTTCGGAAGGGTTGCTGGAGAATACCGATGGAGAAAGTTACCGGGGACTCCTGCAACGCATCGCTTCGGATCAGGGAATTGTACGCCCTCCTGAACTGTATTTCGGCCCTCGTTTTCGCAGTATCAATAAGGATAGTATAACTTTAAGCCAATGCAGTAGAATACTGGATATAAACACTGTAGATACTGCTAACTCCACCCTTATTCAATTTGAAATCCTAAGGGATTCCCTCCTCCACGAAAATCTGAACCCCGCCCTGGAAGCCCTGGCTTATTTGGATGTACTGACCGACAGTGATCTGGCTTTGCCCTACTACCGTCTGCTGACCTATGAACTCATCGATCGTCAGTCCTTTCAAACGACCACTCCGGACACCGGAATTCCCACATATGGCCCGCTCACTCAGCTCAATGCCCGGGGGGCTAATGTTTTTCGGGTGTATTTAAATGAGCGGGATCAGTTAATTGTATCGGACCAATTAGTAAGCCGTGAGCAGATGCTTAAACTGGTCAGTAGCCACGCCCGAACTTTCGAACAAAGCGCTCTTTACATCATAGAAGTTGAGCCCGATGTAAAGTTTAGTCAATTTGTTTCAGTAAAAGATCAGATATCACTGGCTATCAGCGAAGTGAGAGATTTCTATTCCCGTTCTATCCTGGGCAAAAACCTCACTGAACTCACCACTTCAGAACAGGCTGCGGTTTTCGAAAAATATCCGATTCGTATCGTCATGCCCTGACCTTCCTTCGCAACCTGATCCTTCCAACCGATGACCTGCGTTAAACCCCTTCTTTGCGGAGTACCTCCAGAGGTGGACTGTTTATGACCCCTCTGCTGTTTAAGAGTCCTATAGCCAGAACGGTCAGGCTGATCAGTGGAAAAACAACCAGGAAAGGAACCCAGGAGGGGGTGAAACTCAGTTCAAAAACGCCGTAAGCGAGTAGTTGCGTCCCCACAAGGGCGAGCAGCACTCCCATCAGGCTTCCGATGCTGCCCAAAAACAGATATTCCAAAATGGCAATCTTCCGAATCTGACGCCCGGTAGCCCCTAATGTCCGAAGCAGGACACTTTCACGGATGCGCTGAAATTTACTCGTGCGCACGGCTCCCAACAAGACGATAAAGCCTGTGAGGATACTGAAAAAGGCCATAAACCTTATTACCCAGGAGAGTTTCTCTAGAATATCACCTACTGCCGATAGCAACTGCCGGACATCCAGGACGGAAATATTCGGATAGGTGCTCACCAGGTCCTGTTGAAATCTCGCGGATGTATCTTCCGACTCTGCAAAGGTGGTCAGGACGTGAAACCGCGGGGCTTCTTCGAGAACCCCTTCTGGAAAGACGACGGAAAAGTTTAGTTGTAAGCGGCCCCAGTCTACCTCCCGAATGCTCGAAATCACCGTTTCCATGAGCACACCCTGCACGTTAAATACCAGCGTATCTCCTACCCACGACTCTGCGTCACGGGCCACATTATCAGAAAGAGAGATAGGTATGAGTCCGGATTTATCCTTAAACGAAGGAATCCATTCCCCTTCTATCAGGCGTTCTGAAGCAATTAGAGAATCCCGGTAGGTGACGCGAAATTCATGGTTGAGGATCCAGCCGTTGATTGTGGAAGTCGTGTCTTTGCGAATCTCCTCCACCTTTCGATTGCGGATCTGATCCAGGCGCATGGTGACAATAGGGATATTCTCGAGCACGGGAAGCCCCTGCTTGAGAATCATATCATCAACCTGCGATTCCTGCCCGGCCTGTACATCGAGTAGTATAAGATTTGCGGCAGGGGTATCGTCCTCAACTTCCGCCCGCGCCAGCAGCATGTCCTGAGTGAAGTACAGCGTACTGATCAGAAAGGTCCCAATGCCAATGGCGAGGATCAGAACCAGGGTCTGGTTATTCGGGCGAAATAAATTAAGTAAGCTTTGGCGGGCTTCAAACCCCCAGTTATGAGGGAAAAATCTTCGAACCAATCGCATCAGGGCCCAGGCGATTCCGGTCAGAATCAGAAAAGTGACCGCAATGCCCGCCACAAACCACAGTGCCCGGATTCCGCTTTCCAGCAGGTATGTAGCTGCCCCCCAGATTCCCAGTGCGATAAGTAAAAAAACCAGGACCGTTAATCGTTTGGAGCCTTCCGACTCCCCTTCACTGATGCGAAGGACGGATAAGGGGCTGATAAAGTAACTGTTGAGCAAGGGAAGTAACCCAAAGAGCACCGCCATCAAAACCCCGAGCCCGACCCCAAGAAAAACAGGGCCCCAATGCGTCGCCCAATCGAGCTGTACGGGTAAGAAATCCTGTACAAATTGAGGGAAAACCTGCTGAAGCAAGAGCCCCAGGCCAGCTCCCAGAATTCCGCCAAGGAGGCCAATTCCTGCAATTTGTATCAGGAAAATAAATAATGTTTGTTTTCGCGAAGCTCCCAGGCACTTTAATATGGCAATCGAAGTGCGTTTCTCTTTCATATAGATGTGCACCGAACTGGCAATTCCCAAACATCCGAGTAATAGCGCAATAAAAGCGACCAACTTGAGAAATTTTCCAACGTTCTCAAACCTCCTACCCAGTCGTTGAGAGGTATCCGTATGCAAATCCAAATCGGCACCTTCATCATCCAGAACAGGGTCTATTTCGGTGTAAAGCACCTCCAGATCCGTTTCTGGGTTGGCCCGAAAATAATAGTTGTACCTCAGGCGACTGCCGGTTTGGACCAGGCCCGTTTCTTCCAGGGCCGAATAGGGAATCCATACCGCGGGGGCCACGGAGGTAGATACGGCTGTATTCCCCGGAGCTTCAATCAGACTGCCTCCGATGGGGAAGACCCGGTTCCCGATTTTTATAGAATCCCCGGCCTGTAACCCGAATTGAACCATCAGAGTAGCATCTGCCAGGGCCGAGATTTCTTGCTGATATACCTCAGCGGCTTTGGCAGGCTGGGTGCTTAAGGCCCCGTAAAAAGGGTACTCCCCTTCCATAGCCCGTACCCGGATTAATTTACTACCCTCTTTACCGGGGAAGAGGGCCATGGATACAAAATTGACCTCTTTACTCTGCTCACCCCCCAGGGAATCGATAATCTGGGCCACGCGGGGCGTGGCGGGATGATCACTGTCGATCAGAAAATCGGCCCCCATAAGTTCCCGGGACTGCCCGGATATGGTTTCTTCCAGGGTCTTTCCAAAATTCTGAATACTGACCAGGGCGGCAATACCGAGGACAATGGCACTCATAAACAATGCCAGGCGCTTAAGACTGGCACGCCCGTCCCTCCAGGCCATTCGGAACAGCCACATGACGCCCGCTTTCTGCTTTATAGTACTCATAGATGAGTTACTCCTTCCGTTTTAAAGATTCGTCCGCCTTTAAGCTGCATCAATCCGTCACATCTTCGGGCCAGACTGAGATCGTGGGTCACGATAATAAGGGTTGTCCCCGCCTCTTTATTCAGATTAAAGAGCAATTCCACCACACGTTCCCCGGTTTCCTCATCGAGGTTTCCCGTGGGCTCATCGGCAAAGAGGATGTCCGGCCGGTTGGCAAAGGCCCGGGCCAAAGCGACGCGCTGCTGTTCTCCCCCCGACAGCTGACTTGGATAATGATGGGTGCGGTCTCCCAAAGCTACCTTTTCCAAAAGGGATCTGGCCCCCTCACGAGCCCCCTTGGCCCCCCTCAGTTCTAATGGCACACTGACATTCTCCAGGGCGGAAAGGGTTGGTAATAATTGAAAATTCTGAAAAATAAACCCCACTTTTTCATTACGCAAGAGCGCCCGGCCATCCTCGTCAAGTTGCGCCAGATGCTGCCCGCACAATTCCACCCGTCCGGTATCCGGGGTATCCAAACCTGCGCAGAGCCCCAGCAGTGTGGTCTTTCCACTCCCTGAGGGTCCAACGATAGCATAACTCGTCCCTGAAGTCACCGAAAATGAGATATCCTCCAACACCGTCAGGGTTTTGCCCCCACTGAGATAACTTTTTCCGAGCTGCTCAACGTTTAATATCTTTGACATAAACAGATTTATCAGGTTTAAAGCCGCAAAAATTACACAATACAATCTAGAAATGCAGAACAACGGACCCCGAAGACTCTTAAAGTTTAGTTATATTTTCTGCCTGATCTGCCTCTTGGGTTGCCGGGACAACCCTGCTTCAAAAGTGGAGAACAAAGGGGCAACAGTACCTGTCGAGGAGTCCAATGCGTCTGCAGACCAAGAGGCGAATACAACCGGGACGATTCTCTTTTTCGGGGACTCGCTCACAGCGGGACTCGGTCTGGATCCCAACCTGGCTTTCCCTGGGCTTTTGCAGCAGCGCCTCGATTCCCTTGGATATTCGTACGGAGTAATCAATGCGGGGTTAAGCGGCGAAACCACCGCCAGCGGAAAAAACCGACTCGGATGGGTGCTGAACCAACCCCTCGATGTCTTTGTCCTTGAATTGGGCGCCAATGATGGCCTCAGGGGTATCCCCCTCGCGGAGACCCGGAAAAACCTTAAAGCCATGATCACACAGGTGCGCGCCAAATACCCCGATGTCGTGATCGTGCTGGCCGGAATGCAGCTGCCCCCAAATATGGGTCCGGAGTACACAGATGAATTCCGGAAAATGTTTCCCGAAATCGCTGAATCTGAAGATGTTTTGTTGATTCCTTTCCTGCTGAAGGATGTGGGTGGTATTCCCGAACTCAACCAGGAAGATGGTATTCACCCAACAGAGGCCGGTCACAAGATTGTGGCTGACAATGTTTGGGCTGTACTGCGAAAAGCGATCCAGGGCCCTGAGCGAAAAGCGTCCTAGGCCATTGCCGGGCGACTGCGGTAGGTCGTAAATGATAATTCCCTTTTTACGCGGGTATGAGGCCGGCGATACAACCGAACGATTTGGGGGATTTTCGAATCCGATTTTTCAATAATTTTCCAAACCGGAACCAGTTCCCTGGTTTTGAGCTCAACCTTGTGCTCAACCTTGAGTTTGAGCTTGAACTCAGGGGTCCGTTGTTGTGCCTGCATGGAGGCAAAAAAAAAGAAGCTGAAAATTAAAAGTAAAGTCCTCACAGTAAACGCGATTTATACATAAACAACGCGGAGGTAGTGCCCTGGCATAGATGTGAATCGTTCAAAAACCCATTTAAATCGGTAATCTGAAACTGTCCCGATCAAGGGTTCGGAAACACCGCCAAAGCGTTTGATCCTTCTCTCCCATTCATCCGGGGAAATATGCATTTCATCGGGAGCGCTACAGGTTGTAATTCAAATACTCCAGAGGGTCAGGACAATTCTGCCGATAGAATTCCAGTTGCTCCAATGCGCATACCCCGGGGTAATCACCATTGTAGCCTTCTAAATCCCTAACGAATTGAAAATGCAGATGAGGGGCATAGCCCCCATTTTCGCTCGCAGTCCCCAGGCGGCCTACCTCCTGCCCCCTTTTAAATTCTTTGCCTTCAAAAAGCCCGTCCAGGCTCCCGGCCGAGAGGTGGCCATATAAAGAATACAAGGGTTTGCCATGAACGAAGTGTTCCAAAAGGATGACAGGGCCATAATCTCCCCGGCCGGTTCGGTTGGCCCAGCTGTGAACCCTCCCCTTCCATGGGGTATGCACTGAAGTCCCGGCAGGGGCCCAAAAATCGACACCCAGGTGATATTCGCGTTTCCTGCTTTCCCCCGGATTAAAGTGTCCAAATCCGTCGTATAGTCCCCGCCTTTCCAGATACCCTCCGAAAGCAACCCGCTTTTTGTGCTTTTCCAGAACGCGATCGAGATACTCCTGGCACGATTCCGGATCTTTTAAAGCGTCTCCAAGCGCATCATTGGTTATCGAAAGATCCACGCGAAAATATTGGCTTGACGAGATCCCGGGGTCGAGAAGCATATGTGATTCCATTGAAAATACCTTTATAAGCTCGAAAATTACAAAAACACCCCTCAGAATTAACAAACTTTAAAACATCCTGTACCACTTCCCTTTGTAATTTCGAACATCCTTAGGTTTTGAACTATGAAAAAAGCTTTTTACATTTTTGGATTCGCCCTGCTCTTTACCTCCACTTTTTCCTGCCAGTCCCAGGGTAAAAAGGCAGCCCTAACCGATGTTCCGGAAGTTACGACTCTGAAAGCCCCGCAAGCGCAGGATCTGTCAGACTACGAAACAGCGTATTTTGCCAGCGGTTGTTTTTGGTGTGTAGAAGCTATTTTTGAGAGCGTTAAAGGAGTGGCCGAAGTGGTTTCCGGATATGCTGGAGGAACGGAAACCAACCCGACGTATGAAGATGTGAGCTATGGGCGAACCGGTCATGCGGAAGCCGTGGAAGTGTATTACGATCCCGAGGTGATCAGTTATTTTCAATTGGTACAGGTGTTTTTCGGCTCCCACGACCCGACTTCCCTCAACAGGCAAGGGCCCGACCGGGGGCCCCAATATCGTTCCATAGCGTTTTACAAGAACAAGTCTGAACAACAAACCATCCGGGCCTATATGGATGCTTTGGAAGAAAG
>Ga0272441_10001303_pt1 | contig 53324 bp, 50 predicted proteins | sample SSMProp6N_FD_193582 | JGI IMG/M metagenome (GOLD analysis project Ga0272441, IMG submission 193582) | Marine sediment archaeal communities from Little Sippewissett salt marsh, Falmouth, MA, United States - SSM-Prop-6N | ecosystem: Environmental > Aquatic > Marine > Wetlands > Sediment ...
TGTCAATCCTTTTTCGTCCCCAATAGAATTTTTAAGGGGGAATCACGCGCCGCGAGGAGAGCCCCCCGCGGGGGGCTCTCCTCGCCCTCCCATTTCAAGTGACAACTATTCTGACACAGGGGGAAACCTTCTCGGCTTCCGCAATTTTTGATTCACAGCTAGAAACTTCATCAGCCAATTCAAACACTCTGAGTTTCGTATGATCACGCATGTTCCCTTCCTGCGGTACCTCACAGCCTAAATGCCTACAGCCTATCTAGCTGAGTAGTTACAAAAAATCCTGGCCCATCGCATATCCCCACCCGATTGGGCAGATAGAGAACCAGGCTTTGGACAGAAAAACGAAGGGCCGTTGTTTTTTCGGCGCCTAGGCCTCGGTTCGGATGTCCGTATGCAGTCAAAAAGCCCCAAGAACCCGAGAGACGAGGCATTGGGGTCATCATTTCGTCACTGTTTTAAGGAATATTGCTAAATAAACCACATGAAAATCGGACGTCGCACCCTTGAACGAAGACGAATCTTATTCTTCCAAGAGAGATCTCAGATATTTGAACAACGCCCGTGAAGATTTTAGTGGGCGTTCACGTTCCTTTTCTTTCCGGGCACTCAGGGCAAGCTGCGACAACTGCTGCGAGTCTATCCGGGGAAAACGGCGGTTGAGTTCCTCCATGAGTTCGTCGTCTCCACCAACCAGTCGGTCCCGCCACGTTTCCGTCTGCTTGAAGGCCCAGGCCTCCTTCTCTTTCCCCTGGTCCAGACGCTCAAGTGCTTTTTGTATCGGCTCCGGATCCAGTCGGCGCATGAGGGTTCCGATATATTGGAGCTGTCTTCGCCTGGCGCCGTGCTTCTTTAAACTCCCGGCCAGGATGGCCGCCTCTTTGAGTTCCGAAGGCAGATCCAGTTTCTCCAACTGAGCAGGAGAAAGCTTGACGAGACGTTCTCCCATCTTCTGAAGCGCCAGCATCTCCCGTTTGAGCTGGGAGCGGCTCTTTTGTTCTTTTTCTACCATAGGGTTATTAAATAAACCTTATTGCGGACGAGGGCCAGACCCGGTGTGATATCCGAAAACAATGGGGCGCATCCGCTATGGCTTGAACGGAGGAAACAAACCTGTCGTTTCGGGTTTTTGTATCGTCCTCTTCCTGCAATAGCCGGAAGGTGACATGGCAGGATCACTTTATTACCTGTAAAAATCTTTTCCAATGGGGCCATGACCAATAGATGATAAAGGCCTTTCCCTTGATGGAGCGGGAGGGCACAAATCCCCAGAATCGGCTGTCATAACTGTGGTCCCGATTGTCGCCCATAACAAAATATTGCCCCTCGGGCACAAGGGCGGGTCCGAATCTCGAAGCGTTATTCTGACCCGAGGTGCCCCCTTCAAAAGGCGCAAAGAATCCGTGCTTATCATCAAAAGCCTTTCCGTTAATGAGCACTTTGTGGCCCACGATTTCAATCCTATCTCCAGGGAGTCCGATAACCCTTTTTATGAAGTCCTTGCTCGTGTCAACGGGATAGATAAAAACAATCACGTCGTTCCGTTTGGGTTTGCTGACAGGGATGACCGTATTCCGAAGAACGGGCAGTTTGACCCCATAGATGAATTTATTGACAAGAATATGATCTCCGACCAGCAAAGTGGGTTCCATGGACCCGGAGGGTATCTTAAAAGCCTGGACAACGAAGGTCCGTATAACCAGTGCGAGTAAAATCGCAATGGCGGCGGCTTCGGCATATTCTCTGAAAACGCTTTTCTTTTTGATCGCTTCTTTCTTTCTTTTATCCGCCAATGATCAAACTCCTGGGTCCGGGATCGAAACAACGGGGCTCTGCCGGCGACGATCCTGAAAAAAGTGGAGATATCGGATAGTTCCGAATCTATGAAAATTATTTGGGCAAAATTTAATCTTTAAGCCGCATAAAAGTAAAGTAAAATCTGCGTTTTGCCGATGTGTTGCATGAGGGTCGTTGAATTCTGCCGAATGATTCCTGCAGAGTTGAATCCGGCAAAAATGAGGTGATGATACGGAAAGACAATGTCTGATACAATATATAGTATTAATATTTTCTATTACGCCCCATATATACACAAATTATATAAATTTTAATTAATTTATAAGAAAATACTTGACAAATAACAACATATATATATGCTAGATAGTCAAAGGGTAAGATATGATTTGTGTATAACCGATACTCTGGAGGAAGAATTGGGCCGTAATATCGTTAAAGAGATCAGAGAGGAACTCCTGATGAGCAAGGCGGAATTGGCCAGAAAGGCAGGAGTCTCCCCGCTGACCATAGACAGGGTTGAAAAGGGGAAAAACTGTCGTATGGAAACAAGGAGAAAGATCATTCTCGCACTTGGTTATGATCTTTCCGACAAGGATAAAATTTTTCCCGGATCTTGATAAGGTCAGAAAATGCCTACTCCCAAGAAAAACCAGTTGATAGGACTGGATGTCGGTTCCCATTCGATAAAGTTAGTTGAGATAAATAGCAGCAAGAAGGGTATGATTCTAAAGAACTTCGGAGTTATCGATCTGCCCGAGGACGCTATTTCTGAAGGTTCCATCAAAGAGATGGAAATCGTCTCCGCTGCCATTAAAACCCTCTATAAAAACCTCAAGATTAAAAACAAAAACATTGCTACGTCCATATCGGGCTATTCTGTCATTGTTAAAAAAATCAGCATTGACAAGAGGGATGAAGCGGAACTTGAAACGACGATTCAGGGCGAGGCGGAACAGTATATTCCGTTCGATATAAACGACGTAAATCTCGACTATGAAATCCTGACCCCCCTGGCAGATGAAGAGACCGGCGCAGGGGGCGAAGAGGACGAAGATGGGAAATCCCGTCTCATGGATGTGATGCTTGTGGCCGCGAAGAAGGACATCGTTGATGATTACGTCGGTCTTCTTCACCTTACCGGACTGAATCCCGGGGTCCTCGACGTCGATGCCTTTGCTCTGCAAAATGTTTTTGAAGTCAGCATGGATGAAACGGACGGGTGCTATGCCCTTGTTAACGTGGGGGCTCAAGAGCTCGGGGTCAATGCAATAAAGGATGGGATATCGCTCTTTACCCGGGATTCTTCATATGGCGGCTTTCAGATCAACGAGGCCATCATGGAGAAATATGATGTGTCATATGAAGAGGCGGAAAAAATAAAACTCGGGGATCAGACATCGGAGCAAGACGCGGGTGCTCTGGAAGAGATTTTCACATCTGTTGTTTCCGGCTGGGTAAACGAAATAAAAAGGGCACTTGATTTCCTGGCGACCACCTACCCGGATGAAACGATTGAGAAGATATTCATCAGCGGGGGCTCCTGCCGAATTCCCGGGTTTAAAAAATACTTGTCATTAGAAACGGAAATTCCTGTTGAAGAACTGAACCCTTTTGCCAATCTTCAGATCAACGAAAAAATTTTTGATCCGAAATATCTGGGGTATATGGCTCCCCAGGCCGGTGTGGCCGTTGGTCTCGCACTGAGGAGTATTGGTGACAAATGATAAGAATTAACCTCTTGCCCTATCGGGCAGCCAGAAAAAGAGAGAATATCAAGAGGCAGATCACGCTGTATGTCCTGTGTGTCATATTACTTCTGAGCGGTATGTTTTATTTTTATATGACACTCACTCATGATTTGTCTGCCCTGAAAAGCAGGGAAGGGGAGATCCGAGCTGACCTAGCGACCCTCCAAAAGACGATCAAAAGGATAAACGAGTTAGATAAGAAAACGAAAGAACTGAAAACAAAACTGGACGTCATCAGAGACCTTGAGAACAGTAAGACAGGGCCGGTTCTCCTGCTCGCAGAGATTTCAAATGCGGTTCCGAAAGACAAACTGTGGCTCAATTCATTTGGTGAAAGTGGCGGTATCTTGACCCTGACCGGAACGGCCATGGATAATGAGACCGTAGCCCTTTTTATGGTCAATCTGAAAGCACAAGAACATATTCAAACGGTCGACTTAAGCAGTGCAAGATTAAGGAATTTGCCTGAGCACAGACTGAGGGTCTCGGATTTTGCATTGAAGTGCAAAACTTACGCCTTCAAAGAACCCGAAAAGTCCAAAAAGGCAAAGAAGAAAAAAAGAAAGTAGCAATGCCCCGTTGAAAAGATAGGACGATAAAAAGCGATGGAATCAGGGACATTTTTTCAAAAGATAGAAAAGATCAAGATGCCTATAAGGGTGTTGATCCTTGTGGGTACCTTAGTCATTTTGGCGTGCGTTTTTGTCTGGTTCGGATATTTACCGTTAAAAGCAGATATCAAAAAGAGCAATCTGCAAATCGACAAGCTCGAAAAACAGCTGAATCAGGCTCGCCTCAAGGCCAAGCATCTCAAGGAATTTGAGGCGGAATATGCCCAGGTCGATGCGCAATTTAAGGAGGCGCTGAAACTCCTTCCGAATGAGAGGGAAATCCCAAGTCTGTTAAAAACGATCACTCAGTTAGGAAGCGACTCCCAGCTCGAATTTCGGCTGTTCAGTCCCCAGGCCGAAAGGGCAAAAGGATTTTATTTGGAGATTCCCGTTTCCATTGAAGTCAGCGGCAACTACCATAATGTGGCCATATTTTTCGACAGAGTCGGTCAAATGGATAGGATTGTTAACATTTTGAACGTCGCGATGAAACCTGTCTCAGCACGTTCCACAACACTGGTCACGAGGTGTAATGCAGTCACATACAGGTTTAAGGGTGGAGAGGATGCCGAGAAACCTAAGAAAAAGTAGCTTTTCCATTTTTGTGCTTTTCATGTTCATGCCTCTATTTACGACTCAGGCCTCACAGGATGTTGTTTATAAAGAGGCGCGGCCCTTAAAGCAAACCGCGGATATCGGAACGGTGGGCGAGAACGGGAGTATCGAAGGGGCACAAGAGAAAAGGATGTCTTATCTATACGATCCGACAGGAATGACGGACCCCTTTAAACCCTTCATAGTCGAACCGAAAGAAGCTAAGGAAAAAGAAAAGCCAAAACCCAGGACTTATCTGGAAACGGTTGGCCTGTCTCAGTTGGAGTTGATCGCTGTTATGGTGGGCCCAAAGGGGAACTGGGCCATGGTTCGAGACTCAAAAGGAACCGGCCACGTGATCAAACCGGGAACCCGCATAGGAACAGAAGGGGGCACTGTTTACAGCATTACAGACAAAGCCGTGATTATCCGGGAAGAATACAAGGATTTTAAAGGGAAGACTCAACATAAGGATATTGCCAAAAGAGTGCCCGCTCTCGAGTAAATGCACTCAGGTTTACACGGTCTTTGGATCGACTAAGGCCGATAGAGTGCTCTCGAAATGCTATATTGTAAGGAGACAATCCATGGGGAAGAAATTCAACCTGCACAAAATGGGAACACCCTCCCGCATGTCTATCGCTGTGGTAGCCATTCTGTTTTTATGTGGATGTGCCGCGACGGGTAAAAAACAGGGGCCCATTAGCGACCATTCACAGCCCGTTGTAAAATCCATTCAAGTGCGGCCATCCCCTGATCAGACTATCCTGGAGATTACAAGCTCTTCCGCACCCCGATACACGACCTTTCAGTTGGTGGATCCTCCAAGGGTTATCGTAGATATTCGAGGGACTCGAGATCCCGGTCTTCCCGAGAGCATTGATGTCCCCGAAGGCAATATCCGAAGCATTCGTGTCAAAGAGGGCGAGGCACAAGCCATGACCACAAGGATTGTTGTGGGCCTGGCGAACCCGACGGTTTTCAATGCAGAGTCCAAGGATGAAATGATATCGATTGTCCTGGCGAATAAGCCTTCACAGGTCGATGGTGCCGAGGCATCCATGACGGGGGATGCCGAATCTCCGGAAAAGGAAACAAGGCAATCCTTTACGGTCCCTACCTCACCGCCGGAACCCAGAATTTTTGTCAAACCCGGGCCTTCTTCGTTGAATCAGGTCTTGGGCGTCGATTTTGTCATGCTGGAACAGGGAAAATCCAGGCTGGTGGTGACAACGGATCAAAAGGGATCATACTCTTTAGACAGGCAAGGGCCGAAAGAACTTGTCTTGCGTCTTTCAAAGACAACCATTGCCGATCAGCTCTTGAGGCGCCTTGATTCGTCTCAATTTCATGGGGCCGTGGATCGCGTCAAACCGAATTTTACCTCCGAAAAAAAGGAAGTGGCCATCGCCATATCTTTGCGAGAGATGGTTCCGTTTCATGTCAGACAAGAGGACACAGAGATAAGCGTCGATTTCGAACGCAGCACAATCTCACCGGAGGAAAAGAGGATCATCCCTCTTCAACTGGCCCAGGCACCGGCCGCAAAGGCCGACCAACCGGAAGTTATCGAGGCAACGGTGATGGAACGCCCCGCCCCTATCCCCGGGCTTTTGAAGACAAGGTATACGGGCGCACCCATGACCATGGACTTCGTGAATGCCGACGTCACGAACATCCTTCGATTGATTGGGGAGGTGAGCAATCTCAACATTGTCTGGGGCCCGGATGTCCAGGGAAATGTCTCTATGCGTTTGAAAAATGTGCCCTGGGACCAGGCTCTGGATTTAATTCTGGTCAATAACAACCTGGGTAAAAGAAAAGCCGGAAATGTGATCTGGATCACGACCCGAGCTAAGATCGCTCAGTTCGAGGCGGAAGAAAAAGCAAAGCGGGCGGAGTATGAAGCGGAAATAGAGGCAAAAAGAGAGAAGGCCCAGCAAGAAAAGGAAAAACAGGAGAAACAGGAACCCATTGAAACCGCCTATGTCGGAGTGGATTTTGCGAACGCGGATGACCTGAAAACCCATATCGAGGGCATCTTGACGGAACGGGGCAGCATCAGTGTGGATGCACGGACCAGCACACTCATTTTGAAAGACGTTGCTTCTACCATCGAAGAGGCAAAAAGACTGGTCAAGCAGTTTGACACACCGGTCAAACAGGTGATGATCGAGGCCCGGATTGTGGACGCGACAACGGAATTCACACGGGACTTGGGTGTGCGATGGGACAATCTGCAGGTTGCAAAAAGAAATTCAATATCGGTTCCTTTTAGCAATCTTGCTCCAACCAGTCCCGGTTGGCCTGCAGGGGGGAACCTCTATGATCCCACCTTCAGCTCCAATGCACCAACGGATTGGGTTTCCAACATTGGTCTGGCTTTTTCGAAATTGAGTGAATCCGGATTAACGGCAACCATCCTGGATGCCAAACTTGCGCTCGCGGAAACAGAAGGAAAAACAAAGATCATCTCCGCCCCCAAAGTCCTCGCAAGTAACGGAGAAACAGCGACCATCAGCCGAGGCAGTACGTTCTATCTGGATGCGGCGGAAAATGTGGAGGCCAAAGAGGTGACGGCCACCCTGAAGCTGGAGGTGACACCAAATGTCAGTTATAACAATTACGTCACCATGGCAGTCACCCTGCAAGACGAGTCGCAGACGGGAGAGTCATCCAAGACAGGAAAAGATCTCACGACCAAGCTGATGATAAAAAGCGGAGAGACGATTGTGATCGGGGGCATCTTTTCGGAAAGCGCTACCGAGCAAGAGAGCGGGATTCCGGGACTGAGACGGGTCCCCCTCTTCGGGTGGCTTTTCAAGGCCGATCACAAGGTGACGGATAAAAGGGAATTGCTCATTTTTTTGACACCTACCGTCGTGCCGTCAACGATCTAGTTGGTTTTCATCCAAAAATGGCCCTTTTCCGCAATTTCGGCGTCAATCGGCGGGATTCCTTGTGCGACGTACACTTGTACGTCTCCGCTCAATCCCTTGATTTTCTTGAACTTGCGAAAAATTGCCTATTTCTGAAACCGGGAACCCGCTGCGGAGCAGTGGGACTGAGTTCCCGAAGGGTACGAAGAATTGAAAACTCACGCGTGCCCGGATTTTATTCCTGGATGGGCACTAGCTAGGCCTCTCCCTCATGGATTTGGGGTAGGATTTTTTCAGTAATATCCAAAAGACGATCCACATGATAGGCAGCGTGCAGTTTCCGGTTCTTGTAAGCCGCAAAGGGAACGCCCGCTGCCTTCGCCGTTTCATAGTCCACCAGTGAATCTCCCACATAAAGAGAATCAAGAGGTCCGATCCCAATAAAGTCCAGGATCTTGAAAAGAGATTCAGGGTGGGGCTTGGGCTTTTCGACATCCAGAGACGAAACCACGATATCGAAAAAGACATCGAGGCCATTGCTCTCGAGGACCTTCCCAATGGTATTGCTCCTATTGGTGGCTACGGCCAGTCCAAATTCGGATTTCAGGAGGCCGAGTAATTCCTTTAGCCCGGGTTCCATCTCCATATCCTTGATAAAGGGGGTGTAATCCAACTCCAGCCTGTAGATCTGAGCCTGTTCGATATAGGGGGTGCCTTCGAAGATACGGCGCACGGATTCATGCGCCGTGTGCATATGCACATAATCCACCTTGTCTTCCGACATGGGGGGGAGACCGAAGTGGTCAAGGAGATGGTTATAAAAATTGATATTGGCTCGGCGTGAATCAAACATCACACCATCGCAATCGAAAATGACCGCATGTTTTTTTTTCGTGTTCATGAGTTGACGAGTCCCGATGAAATTATTGATAATGGGACACCTTAGGCGAAACGGGGAGGCGTTGTCAACAGGCCTGATCTACCATCGAGGCATCATTCTGTCCCGCGCATCGCGGGATGGCCTGTGTGGCGCGCGCGTAAAGAGTTTTAAAAGGGACACCAATGATCGGGGGTAAAAAATATGTCGTTTGAAAGTGATGTAACAGAAATGACGGTCGAAACCGACTATCTGGTTATTGGCAGCGGGATCGCCGGATTGTCTTTCGCACTGCAAGCCGCAGGATCAGGAACCGTGGCCATTGTCACCAAGAAAGAGATGATGGATGCGTCGACCAATTACGCCCAGGGAGGCATCGCCTCGGTTTTCGACCCCGACGACAGTCCCGATTTTCATTTCAAGGACACGCTTGAGTCCGGTTGCGGACTTTGTCACGAAGATGTGGTCAGGATGGTCGTCGAAGACGGTCCGGCAAGGATTCGCGATCTTATCTCCCTGGGGGTCAATTTTTCTCAACAGTCAGGCCATGATGGCGTCCTTGACCTCGGGAGAGAAGGAGGGCATAGCCGAAGGCGAATCGTTCACACGAAAGACTTGACCGGTCGTGAAGTCGAAACAGCCCTTTTGGCGCGTGTTAAGGAAAACAAAAATATTTCCGTCTATGAAAACCACATGGGTGTCGACCTCATCACAAAATCCAAGATGATCAAGCGGGGCATCATCAATTCCGAAACAAGGGAAACTTGCTGGGGCGTTTACGTCCTGGATGTGATTCAAGGCCATGTCATGACCTTTTTGGCGCGGGTGACAATCCTTTCAACGGGAGGAGCCGGAAAGGTTTATCTATACACCAGCAATCCCGATATCGCCTCCGGGGATGGTGTCGCAATGGGTTACCGGGCCGGGGTCAAGGTCGCTAATATGGAATTTGTTCAGTTCCATCCCACCTGCCTGTATCATCCCAAGGCAAAAAATTTCCTGATATCAGAGGCCGTCAGAGGGGAAGGGGGAAGGCTGCTTGACAGGAAGGGGAACCGGTTCATGGAAAAATACCATCCACTGAAGGACCTGGCCTTCAGAGATGTCGTGGCCCGTTCCATTGACCTGGAACTGAAGAAAAGCGGTGATGAATGCGTTTTCCTTGACATAAGCCACAAGCCCTTTGCATTCATTACGGACAGGTTCCCTCACATTTACGAGTCCTGCATGAAATATCAGATCGACATCACGAAAGAGCCGATTCCTGTTGTTCCTGCGGCCCATTATATGTGCGGCGGGTTACTGACGGACCATAACGGGCAGACTAATATTCACAACCTCTATGCCATTGGGGAGGTGGCATGTACCGGTCTGCATGGTGCGAATCGTCTCGCGAGCAATTCCCTTCTCGAGGCCCTGGTCTATGCGAAGAGGACGGCCGAAAAGGCCTCCGAAGAGTTGGACACTCGAAGGCAGGTTCTCCTGCCCAAAGCCCCTGTCTGGGATCCCGGTACGGCCACGGATAGCGAAGAACTTGTGATCGTTACTCACAATTGGGATGAAATCAGGCGATTTATGTGGAACTACGTCGGTATCGTGAGGACGAACAACCGTCTGGCAAGGGCGAAGACCCGGGTAGAGATCATTCAAAAGGAGATCAAAGAATACTACTGGAATTCCACGATCACAAGAGACCTGCTCGAACTGAGGAATCTCGCGCAGGTTGCAGAACTTATCATCACCTGCGCTTCATTGAGGAAAGAGAGTCGGGGTCTTCAGTATAATCTGGATTATCCCTCCCAGGACGATGAACACTGGAGGAGGGATACGGTCATATGGCGGTAATGGTTTTAACCATTGTAACTGTTTCGGTTTTTAAAACGCATTCAGCTATCTATGGGTCAGGACCTTCATTTTTAGAGGGCTAAACTCATACGATCCGTCGGACAACTGAATCCAATACTGCGGAAGGACGACCGGTTTCAAAATTTTGAGTATTCGGACCGTGAGGAGATATCTGATGAATCTGTCTCATCCGTTGATTCGTCACTCTCAACATCCATCCAGGTCTTGATATAGGCGACGACAAGCCCGCAGCCGACAATCCCGAGGGCGAGATATAAAAACCCCATAAAAATTAAGTATTCGATATTCCAATGCCATTCAAAAGAAAAGGGCGTCATGAATCGCCTCCTTGTTAAACCGTTTGAACCCCATGATAAATCGGGTCATCAATCAACTATAAAACCTAAAACGGTACAAATGCCCCATTTTTCCCGATGGCGTTAAGCTCTTTTTCCATCGGGAAAACAGGCAAATACCTGAAGGCAGCGCTGAAGAGCAGGAATCCGTACCCGATGACCGCCATGGCAATGCCCCATTCCTGCCACGAGGGAAGGTAGCTCCAAAACCTGTCAAAGGGCATCACCGGAATGGCCAGTGTGACGATCACAAAGACAAATCGATTGAAGACTATCCCCGTGCAGTTTAGAAGACAACCGGCAATCAACCATTTGTTGTTAGCTCTGGCCTTGGGTGTGATCAAAATGGCGGCCGGAACAATTCCGAAAACAAAGAGTTCCGCCACGACAAGCCAAACGCCGTAAGGTCCCTGGTTGTAAAAATCCATAAATTTGAGCCCTGATCTGGGTACCACGCCATATACCCACGCCAGGGTATCCGCAATCTTGAGCACCATGTAGCCGGCCAACAGCCAACCGGATATTTTTGCGAGCAATTGAATCGCATTGTCGGGAGCCAGTTTTTTGTTTGACAGGGCCTCGGTGAGTTTTGTGCACAGAATCGTGAAGCTCGGACCCGCCGCGATGGCCGAAAAGACAAAAAGGAAAAAGGTCGTGGGCCAAATATAAAAATCCCACCGTTCAGCGAATGGCCTTGCATACATCACCCCGAACATGCCCCCCAGAGAGCCCTGGTGGAAGAAGGAGAGGAATGTGCCCGTAGCGGCAAAAAGGGCCATGATGTGATGCAGGTGATGCCCGAAGAGACGAAACTCACGGATTTCACCCAGCTTTCTGTTCTCGAGGATGATAGGAAGGAATTCTATGGCAAGAACTCCCAGGTAGCACGTGATACAAAAGGAAACCTCGGTAAGCATGGAATGGATATTGGCGTGCCAGAAAATGAACCAACCGCGAATAGGCTGCCCAATATCTATGCCCAGCATGGCCACAGCGCCTGAGTAACAGATAAAACCGATGATAACGGCTGTGTTGATGATATTCTTGAGCTCTTTTTTCCCTATGATATAGGTCAAAAACCCGGTGAAGAAGGCCCCAGCACCGAGTGCGATGACCGCCAGATCAAACACGATCCACAGGGCAAAGGCAAAAATGTTGCTCATATTGGTCTGGTTAAGTCCTTTCCACAGGATAAGAAAGGCGGAGAGACCTCCCCAGGCAAGCAATGCCAGCCATGGCAGGGTCCATATAAGGAAGACCCCGACAGGACATCTCTTTACACCATCCGGTAGCAATGCAGAATCCATCAATTTTTCCTCCTGAGAGAGTCGGTGAAAGGATCGAGCGAATTGCAGGGACGCCCCGCCCGCAACCCGTCATTTCGACGTTATCCCTCCCTATCTCCCGTTTTATCCATTTAGAGAGCCGTCAATTTTATGCCTTAGAGACCGGCTTGAATTCTTCGGGCAAATAATTGTCCGCCATCTTATGCACCCAGTCCTTTGAAGAAAGATAGTAGACTTTGGGCTCGGTCCCCAATCGTTCAAGGAGCCTGAAGGCATAACGGCTTTTGCTGAGTTTGGAAACTTTGTGTTTCGGGTTGTTTAGATCTCCAAAAGTGATGGCCTGGGCCGGACATGCTTCAGCGCACGCCGTAATGTATTCGTGCTCTTCGATTTCACGCCTGTCTTCCGCATAGGCCCGGGTTTTGGCCCGCATGAGTCGATGGTGGCAGAACGAACATTTTTCCACAACGCCTCGCATACGCGGAGAAACCTCAGGGGACAGGTAGCGCTCCGTGCCTTTGGGGAATTGGCCGTCAAACCAGTTGAAATACCTGGCATGGTAAGGACAGGCCGCCTGACAATACCGGCAACCGATGCAGCGGGTATATATCTGGCTCACAATCCCTGTGTTGTAATCTATCTTTGTGGCGGTAGCAGGGCAGACGGAGACGCAGGGTGTATTATGGTGGCAGTGCATACAGGGTCTCGGGAAATAGCACACTTCAGTCTCGGGAAAAGGCTTGCCGTTTGTGATCTTGAAGAGCTGCATCCAGGTGATGTTGCGTTCCTTGTCTGATTCATCGGGCCTCACGGACACGTTGTTTTCCGCGGCGCAGGCCACCATGCATGTCCCGCAACCGGTGCATTTGTCCAGGTCGATCACCATGCCGTATTTATTTTTGCCATGTTCCTGTTTCATTATTTACCCCGTTTTTCCGGGCGAATCGTGTGTTCGCCTCGCTCCGATTATACCTTGGCTATTTTCACCCGGGTCTTCCACCATGTCATTTGTCCGCTCAGGGGGTCCCTGCCGGTATCTATGATTTCATTGGGATTGACGCCCTTGCCCATCTGGTATTGATCATAAGCCGCATGTCCCAGGCCCAGGGGCAGAAAGACAACCCACGGCATGGCCCCCTCAAAGAGGTTGACGCGAACCTGGAGTTTGCCCTTTGGAGATTCGATGATCATGCGATCGCCTTGTTTTAAATTATATTTGGAAGCAGTGAGGGGATGGATGTCGGCGAATGACTCATTTCCCCTCAATTGATGATCAAAAAGGGTTTTGTTCAGGAAATGAGGATTGGGCAACCAGTCGCTCGATAGATTGATCAGTTCATAGGGGACCATCAATATGTTGCTTTCAGAGGGCGCCCCGACTGTCTCATAATGAGGCATAAACGCCTCGTCTCCGAGGGCCGCTATGCCCATATCCTGCAGGGCCGTTTTCGATGAACCGCCTTTGGCCGCTTCATAAACCGAAATTTCAATGGCCGTACTGAAGAATTCGAATCGACCGGTGGGCGTTTTAATGATTGTGTCCCAACGGCCGAAATCGTGGGCGGGACGGTACCATAGGCCCCCACTTTTGAGTTTTTTCCAGAGGTCGTCAAAGGACCGGTAGTCCGCCTTCAGTCCTCTGCGATCGGTCAATTCCTTCCATGCCGGCGAAGAGCCATCATAGTCGGTAAGCCCGGGTCCCGTTTCGAAAAGCCCTTTTGCCCTTGCCTTGAGTGCGCCTTCGAAGTTTTTCCACGGAAACGCCGATCCCACCGAACCTCCCATCCCCTTTGCAAGGTCAATGATAACGTCCCCGCTGTTCCGCGTATCGTACAGGGGCGCCACAACGGGCTGAGATAATCCATAGAGGGGATACTGTAGTCCCCGGGGCCAGACGATATCTTCGGTTTTTTCAAGGGAGGTATGGTCAGGTAAAATCAGGTCGGCCATAAGGGCCGTATCATCCTTGAAGGGCGAGAAGCTGACAACGAAGGGCACCTTTGCCAGGGCATGTTTGAAAAGACCGCCGTCCGGAAGTGAATGGACGGGGTTGGCTGAGAAGACCAGGAGGGTGTCCACGGATGTTTCCGAGCCCGAGGTTATCGCTTCCGCCAGGTTGTAAATCAGTGATTCGCTGAAGGGATATTTGACGGTTCCTGCCTGATCGAGGCGAGGGCGACCCAGACCTGTCCGGGCGACTGAATCCTCCTCCGGCTCCGGCCAGGCGCTCAAAGGCAGGTCATCATGGATCAGCACGCCTCCCGGCCGATTGATGCGGCCCATCAGTGCGTTCAGGGCCTGGATGGCCATACATTCAAACAGGCTCCCGTTCAGATTTCCTTTTCCTTTTCCGAAGAGTGCTACAGGGGCCTTGGCTTTAGCAAAAGCTCCGGCCAGAGATACAATATCATCGGCCTTCACGCCCGTGATATCCGAGACGGCCTCGGGCGAATATTTTTTAAGAACGAGACTCTTGAAACCTTGGTGTTTACCGCCTTCCGCCGAGGCCCAGTCCTCGAATCCAAAGGTGTAATTGCCGATAAAGGCTTTGTCATAAAGCCCTTTCTTGAGGATCACATGGGCCAACCCCAAGGCAAGGGCTCCATCGGTTCCCGGCCGGATTGCCATCCACTGATCGGACTTTGAGGCCGTATTGGAAGCCCTTGAATCAATCTGCACAATTCTGGTCGATCTTTTTTTAGGGTCATCAGAGTGCCAGAGTCCCCAGGCACCCAGGACACGACCAGGGGCGCCCCATCCGTCGATGAGACCACACCCGAAACTGAGAATGAAGTCTGAATTTTCGAGGTCATAGGCCATGGGGCCCCCATGGCCAAGCATGAGTCGATTGGCCATGGCATAGGTGTCCTCGGCATTGGGAATCCTTGTATAATTCGGACTCCCTATGGCTCGGAGAAGCCTTTGGGTCAGGAGAGACATGGAGGATCTGGCAGGGTTTCCGTCCACTGCGGCAATCGCTTCGGGTTTGCCCTGTCTCCTCAGGCCGGTCATCCGATCGGTCAGTTCCTTCAGGGCTTCATCCCAGCTGATCTTCGTAAATTTGCCTGCCCCGCGCGGGCCCACCCGTTTCATGGGGCTGGTAAACCGGTTGTCTTCATTATACAGGAGTTGCAGTCCGCCAGCGCCCAAAGGGCAGATGCCGCCGGGATTTACGGGGTAGTCTGTTCGGCCCTCTATTTTAACGGCTCGGTCCTTCACTTTTCGGACCTCGATGCCGCAACCACCCGGACAAAGTGTGCAAACCGAAGTCGCCCGGGTAAACTCCCCGACCGGAGGGACCGGCACCCAGGACCAATTCTGGGTCCAGATAGCAATATCGTCCGTCAGTTTCCAGGGGAGAGGTGTCAGGTTGATGCCGACGGCACCACCGACAAGGAGTTTGATAAAATTTCTTCTATTGAGAGCGATGAGATCGGTGACCTTCTTGTTTTTTGTTTTCATGTTTATCATCCCCTTACTTATGGCAGACAAAGCAGGCGTTGTTTTGTTCCTGTCCCTTTTCGGTGTGGCATTCGGCGCAGTCGTCCATCTTCATGCGATCCCAGGTATGGGACTTGTACCCTGCAATGTTTTTCCCCCAGATGTTGATGCTGTATCCGGTCAAGCGGTTTTCCCGGTAATCGGGTAGCTGTTCATTCTTGCCATGATCACCGTGGCAGCTTCGGCAATCCTGCTTTCCCATCCGCACATGGGCGATATGGGGGAAATAGACACAATCGGGCTGCCTGTAATAGGACAACCATGGGACTTCCTTTTCGTCGGCTACGTATTGATTTAGAAATTTTTTCTCTTCCGGTTCCTCTCCCAGGGGTGATTCAGGATCATCGTGACATTCCATACATTTGTCGAGGGTTGGAATGCCGACGAAAGTGCCGTCGTCACGAAAGTCATGGCAATAGAGGCATCTCTCCTGCTCGGTTTCTCCCTCGATCCCAATGTCAGGCGTGCTGTGGATGGCGTGACTGAAATTAATGGGTTGAGGTTGTTTCGAATAGAGAGCCATCGGGAAAAGGATCCATCCGATAATGAGGGCAGGGATGAGCCCGGCAATGATATAGACGAGCCCACTGCGAAAAGGGTGGCTAATCAGCTCTGAGTAATAGGAGAGCGCTATGTGGAGGAGCGTAGCAATCCATCCCCCTTTTGAAGAGCTATTAGAGGGCGTTTTTTTGTATTTCATTGGATTATTCCCCATTGGAAAAAATGATTATGTCATAGCCTGGTAGGCCGATAGTCACTGCGTACTTACCCATTAACCTCCATTTTGTCAAGGAAAAAGCCTGGATTAAACCTGCAAAATCAGACGAATAAAGGAGGTATGGTCCCCACATAGGGCACCAAAGATCGGTATCGTATTGGCCCCTCATGACGCGCCATGTCTTTGAAAACCAACTCCGAACGAATACCCTCAAGGCGGACTTTCTTTGGAAAACCTTAGCCTTGCGGGATAGTCTGTTTTGCCCGGGGCGGGACAGAGTTTTCCTGCGGAGGTGAATCTGACATGTGGGGAGTGCGTGCGTCTCTGGGGATGGCATGGATCTGAAATGGAGGCAGCCCTTTTCTAAGCTTTCTTTTTATTCACATCCATAAGTGATGTTGTGAAAATGAAAAATCACGTAACCGGTTAGACTTTTAAAAATGCAGATATTAAAGAGAAGGAGCCCGGCAACTGGCGAAAAAATCGCCGGTAGCCGGGCGCCTTTGCCGAAAAACTTGTTTTTCAAAAGGCGAAGCTCATACGAAATCAGGAGAATTTTCTCATCCGTTTACGCCGTCTTTTGGCAGCCTTTGCCTGCTTTTTTTTCTTTTGTATGCTCGGCTTATCGTAGAATCGCCGCTCCTTTATCTCGGAGAAAAAACCCTCCTTGGTCAATTTTTTCTTGAGGTCCCTTATGGCCTTTTCAATCTGATTGTCCTGAACAATAACTTTCATAATGTCTTCTCTTCCATGATGGTATTATATAACTGAACCACAGGTTCTCGTGGTATCTTTCGTATCTAAATGACGGTGTTTAAAAAACAGAAAAAGCACCCCTGCTTGCAGCGATGCTTCCCCGAGTCTTCAAAATATGCCTGTCCGGAACGTACTAAACCATACGCGTCTCCCGTCCAGGCCACCAGAGATCTTTACCCTGAATATTTAGAGAGGCTGAGAAGCATCTTTCCGCTGACAAATGGGAAAAGGGCATTTTAGGACAGGGGCGCATTTGCCCTCGTGTCCAACAAGAGTATCCTTCGGTCATGTGAATCACCCCCTTTTCCACACTCCTCGATGTGCGTTGTTTAAGCGGAGTGTGTGCGTGAATCGAAGCAGGCACCGTGATGAAAAGCATGAGATGGGCCTGAATGCGTCCATTTTTTTCATATGCCGGAAGGGATTTCCTTTAGCATAGTGAAAAGCATAATAAAGCAATATAAGGAATGGAAATTTGACTTGTCAACAGAAATCGTAACTACTTAGTTAGATAGGCTGTAGGTATTTAGGCCGTGAGGTACCGCAAGAAGGGAACATGCGTGATCACATATCGAGCAACCAGGGAATTCTCCAAAGAAGAAATGTATTGTGGAAGCCGAGAAGGTTTTGGGCGCCCTGCTTCGATCAATGCGCGGATAGCGAAGGGTTCGAAACCTAATAGCCTTTAGCCTACAGCCTAAACAACCTGAACAGTTACCGGAAATCTTTTGATTTTTGTTCCGTTTTCCGGGGGGCCGAGCGGGCCGGTTTCAACCCGGGGGACCTTTTCGCCGGATCAATTTCGCCACTGCTTCGATGTGGTAGGTGTGGGGAAACATGTCGACCGGCTGGATTTCAACGATCTCATAATCTTGACTCATCACGGCCAAGTCTCGCGCCAGGGTCGCGGGGTTGCAGGAGACATAAACCACCCTTTCCGTTCCCATCTCCATGACGCGTGCCAGCACGTCCTTGTGCATGCCTGCCCTGGGAGGGTCGATGATCAGGACATCCGGCCTCCATCTCAGGGCACTCAAATTATCCTTGATGTCCCCCAGAATAAAACGGCAATGGTGGATCCCGTTGGCCTCACAATTGCTTTGTGCATCAAGGATCGCACTTTCGATAATTTCCATGCCGACGACCGAACGGACGTGTCCCGACAAGAAGATAGGAATCGTTCCGGTTCCGCTATAAAGATCGAGCACCGTTTCGGCGCCCTCGAGTTCGGCAAATTCAAGGACCTTTCCGTAAAGCGTCTCCGCGCCCAGGGAATTGGTCTGAAAAAAGGAATTTGCCGAGATATGGAACGCATAGGTCCCGATACGGTCTTCTATGAATCCCGGACCGGTGATCACCCCTTCCCTCTCTCCAGTTGCCACCCCGGCCTTCCTGGCGGTAATGTTGTTCAAAACGGTTTTGACATTGTTGAAACGGCCTGTGAGAGTATCGGCGAGGGCGGTCATGACGGGTCGGTTTTCTTCCGCAGTGACAATATTGACCATCCATTCATCGAGAGACTCGGAATGGCGCAACGCCAGGAAACGCCAAAAGCCCTGATGGCTCTTGAGGCCATAGGCCGGGATCCCGGAGTTTTTTGCATACCTTTTGACCTCCTGAAGGATCTCATTGCCGGTTTGATGTTGAAGCAGGCAGGCCTCGACATCAATCACTTTATTAAAAGTGCCGGGCACATGGAGCCCGAGGGCAAAGTCTCCTTTGCTCTCACCCCGTTCCATTTCCTCCGGAAGGAGCCATCGGCGATCGGAGAAGGAAAATTCCATCTTATTTCGATAGCCGTACTTTTTTTGAGAGGGGATGGCATCGTGGACAGGCACGCGAGCAAGCCCTCCTATCCGAAGCATGGCGTCACAAACATGTTCACTTTTGTATTCAAGTTGCCGATGATACTTTATATGTTGCCATTGACACCCGCCGCAATGCCCACTATAGGGGCAGGGTGGGGATATCCTGTCGGGCGAGGGTTCGATGATTTCAACCAATCGGGCTTCGGCATAGTCCTTTTTTTTTCGGGTTATCCGGGCGCTCACCCTGTCACCGGCTACGGTTCCTTTTACAAAGACCACGAGGCCGTCGATGCGGGCCACGCCCTGCCCGCCGTAGGCCATGTTTTCAATATGGATTTCGACTGTATGTCCTTTGCGTATGTTCATGGACGCCATACTAGCATGAGCCCCGTGAGAATGACAAATGGGTATTCGCTTTTTCTCCGAATTATTCGCAACTACTTAGCTGGATAGGCTGTAGGCATTTAGGCTGTGAGGTACCGCAGGAAGGGAATATGTGTGATCACATATCGAGCAACCGGAGAATTCCCCAAAGAAGAAATGTATTGTGGAAGCCGAGAAGGTTTTGGGCCCCCTGCTTCGATCAATGCGCGGATAGCGAAGGGTTCGGAAACTAATAGCCTTTAGCCTACGGCCTAAACAACCTGAAAAGTTACAAATACTCATCACATCATTTCCTTTCAGACGGAGGGGTCTGATGCCTTTTGTCTGTTGAATGGCAAGTCTTTCATTCATGGCTTTAAAAAATGTAAACTTTTTTTACAGTTGATATGTTATTTAACAGTGTGCTCTCGAATAATGCGCCAAGAAGGGCCAATGTCTTATTGATTATATGCGTCAATACAGATGGATACATTTATGATCCCATAGATGGCACGTGTTTTGCATAATGGTTTAGGCAACCCCAAGTTATTAAGGTCAACCTGCAAAAGGAGCTATTCATGAGAGATCGTTTTGGGACCAGAAAATACTGCTCCGGATTCACTCTAATCGAGGTGCTCATGACTATGGTCGTGCTCGCAATCCTCGTCGCCATAGCCGTTCCAACCTTCTCCGTCTGGTATCCAAACTACAGATTGAGAAGTGCCGCCATGGATCTCTATACGAATTTTCAGATGACCAAAAGCAAGGCCATCAACAACAACCGGGAGTACGCCGTGGTTTTTAATCTCGGTGGAGGCTCCTACCAGATCGTAAGCGGGGGGAATGACGGATCGATTTCCTCTGCGGGGGATAATGTCGTCGAGGAGACGATTACCCTTTCGAAATACGAAAGCGGCGTCAATTACGGCCCCGGAAGTGCCGTCAACAACTGGAACGGCGATGCCATCGGGTCCAGCGTTACCTTCGGCGGCAACCAGGAGGTCTTCACCGGAAGGGGGACGGCCAATAGTAACGGCACGGTTTATGTCCAAAACAAAAATAACGTCAGGGCTTATGCCGTCACAGGGGTAATGAGCGGGTTTATCAAAATGCGGAAGTGGAACGGCGCCGCATGGCAGTAAGGCTGATGGCTTTCCGGATGCAGGAGACAACATGAAAAACCAAGACGGATTTACTTTAGTGGAGATGATGGTGGCCGTGGTCATTGCCGGGATCGTCATGGCAAGCGTTATGTATACCTTCACGAGCCAGCAAAAATCATATGCGGTCCAGGAACAAGTGGCCATGATGCAGCAGAATTTGCGCGCTTCCATGTACTACATATCGAGCGAAGTCCAGATGGCGGGATACCGCATATCCTCCGACATCAATACCTATTCGATGGACTGGGATCCGACCTCGGGAGGGGCCGAGGTCCTCAGTCCCCTGATATACGGCCGGAATAACGACAATGACGGCGGAGGGAATGATGTCAGGGACGGAACCGATCTTATCATGATCGTGAAGGCGAGCGAGGATGAATGGAGGACCCTGGGAGCCGGAGAGGGCAATTCCGGGACCTCCACTTATTTGAGCCTTTCCGATCTCGATTTCAACGGGGACGGAGACGACGACCTGGATACCGGTAACAGGTCATACGCGATTCTCGTGAAATCGGATCTGTCGAGGGCGGAATTCATTAAAGTCAACAGCATTGGCCCGTCAGGCACCTCCAAGCAGGTGACCATAGAACCGGGGTTTGAACTCACTGAAACCTATTCCGGCGTGAGCGATATCATCGCGAGGGCCGATATTATTATCTATAGAATCAATGAAGACGGCGTTCCGGCCCTGGAACGGAGAAACCTCGGGAGGGATAACGGGTTTCAGGTCCTGGGAGAGGGCATTTCGGACATGCAGATTCAATATATCCTTAACGACGGCAGCAGCATTTCCGGCGTATCAACGGTTGACCAGGCAAAAGTCAGAGAGGTCGATATCACCCTTACGGGCCAAACGAACATTCCGGGCGCCGGATTGAAGGAGCGGACCCTCAGGTCATGCATAAAGGTGAGAAACTTCGGCACAAGCATGTAAAAGGAATGGAAAGGGCACATGATGTCGGTAATAAAAGAGAGCGGAAAATCAGAGAGGCATCGAACGAGCGACGGGTTTACCCTTCTTGAGGTGTTGATCGCCATAAGCATCCTGGTCGTGGGGATGCTCGCGGCAGGACAGATGCAGCTCATGGCGATCAGGGGAAATGGTTTGAGCGGTTCGAGCACTGAGGCCGTCAACCTGGCCCAACGGCAATTGGAGATCCTTATCAGAACGGACTATTATGACGCCGACCTTGTGGACACGACCGCGGCGAACAACGGGGATCTGACCTCAACCGTGACCGTCGATCATCAACAGAACATGGGTAAGTATTCGATTATTTGGAATGTTTCGGATGATGATCCCATTCCTGACACAAAAGCCGTGGTGGTCATCGTGACCTGGGAAAACGGCCGCCACGCCCGGACCCTCAAACATATCAAATCACTTGCTTCATGAGCAAAGGAAAGAGACGACCCATGAACAGAAAATCGAAGGCACAAGACGGTTCGGTGATGATTATCGCTCTCATGCTCATGGTGGTTCTGATGATCATTGGAGTTTCCATCAGCAGGACATCCAGAACGGATATCAGGATCGCGGCCAATGAGAAGCAACACAAACAGAATTTTTACATCACCGAGGGGGGGCTTCACCGGGAGGCCCAGGAAATAGGCAGAGGCAACTACCCGGTCATCGATATCTACACCTTGCAGACCCTCGCCACGCACAACAGCGCGGGCCTTCCCGCCCCCACGCCCCATGTGGTCTTAGGGGACGGTTACAACTTCGGCGTGGACTATATCGGATTTTTTCTTCCCCCAAAAGGTTACTCTGCAACGGACTTCAGCCGCTATGATTACAATATCGATTCCCAAAGGGCCTCGGTCGGCATTCTGGCCAGGTACTACAAGATCGGCCCGAAAGCACTTTAACGGGTCGATCCGTTTGATCCGCAGCGGGGGATTAGGGTTTGGCGCCCCGCAAAGGCGGAGCGGATTCCCGAAAGCAACCCTTTGAGATTTTATTCGAGGAGGCCTTTTCCAATGAAAACAGAAAAAAGAAAATATCCCATGATCCTGTGGGGCGTGATGACTGCCCTGATGCTTATGAGTCTGTTCGAGATGACGGCCCGGGCGGAGGACGTGGATGTCTATCGCACTTCCGTAAAAAATAACGCCATGTTGGTCATCGATACCTCCGGGAGTATGAGGTGGCCGGTCTACAACCATGAGATCGACTACCGGGCCTATTGGGACTGGGCCACGGGTGTGACCCCGGTGAACCCCGATCCTGTGGGCAAAGATGATTCGACCAGTACTCACAAGAAGATCACGAACTGGGAAACGAACAGGATCTATCTGGTCAGCGCCTATCTGGGCCATGCCGAGATCACCGGTTCTCTGGGGGAGAAATATTCGGTCATGGGCGATCCCATGTATTCTACTCTGCGAAACGATTTTATTTATAGGCCAATTATTGATACGGGGTGGACCTATACGGACCTGGATGATCCTGAATCCGGGGTCAGTATCGAAACGATCACCGACTCCGATGGTGTCGAGTGGGTAGTCTATCCCTCCGCCGTCCCCGCCGCATCAGGGGTAACCAAGGATGTCAATCAATGGGATAGGTGGATCCAATATGCGGACAATGCTCAAAGCGGTGTGACCTTTTTCAACCACCAGGCCGTTCGGCTCACGGATGTGCAGGTCGATCCGAGGACCAACGTGGCCAAGGACTATGGATTTCTGGGGTATATGAAGGCTCCGGGGGTCTATTTCTCAGGGCTGTTTGAGCAGGACGGAGCTGTTGAATCTCAGCTTACGGATGACCCCGATGACGCCGTGGAATCATATGATAGAGAACGGGTCTACTGCTTTGTCACCGGCAATTACCTCAATTTCATGAAGATCGTGGAAGACCTGGACACCAACGGCGAAGAGGGCTGTCCAGACGGTTACCAGGGCTGGAGCAGGATCTGTTACAAGCCCGATGACGGGGGGGCCGTCACCTGGACTACTGTGAACATTGCCGATATCCAAAACCAGCAGTACGGTTATGATTATGGCACCAACAGGAACGAGAGCAACGGGAGCATCGCGCTCGGCGGCTATGGAGGGGCCAAGTCGGTCAAGGTCTATTTTGAAAGACTGGACGTTGAAAACCGCGACGTACTTCCAGGTATCGATTGCTGGAACGAAAATTCCCACAACGACGGCGTCTACCTGACGGATCAGGCGGGAACGGTCCTCACGATGGTCACCGATCCGGCCGCCGGCATCTATGAGACCGCCGAGGGGAAGCTTTATGGTTACAACGCCAGCGGATGGAGCGGTGAATATGATGTCGAAGGGGTCACGACCATCAATGTGAAATTCCATGTTGATGACGGCGGGGGCGACAACTGTCCCGACTCCGATTACGGATATAGAATCTCGAAAATCCAGTACTCATATCTCGAGGCCGGAAGCCCCGGCAATGTCCCTGCCACGACAGGCGAGGCCTTTACCTGTTGTAACGGGGAAGACAACGTGGGCTACAAGATCCGCTCCCGCCTGGAGACGGCCGTGGAGGCCATGAAGATCGTCCTGGACGATACCGAGGATAAGATCAATTGGGGGCTCTTCAGCTTCTCGGGCGACGGCAAGGTCCTGCGAAATCAGATCGGATCGAGTGTCGACGCCATCAAGGCGAAACTGGACGATCTGGTGGCCAACAACGGCACCCCCATGGGTGAGGCCATGCAGGACGCCTATGATGCAGCCTATCCTTATTTTACCACCCACACGGAAACCGCCGAATGCGCCTACAACTTTATGGTGGTGATGACCGACGGCTTCCCCTCGGGAGATGACAGTTGGGCCAGAATCGATCAGAATCCTCCGAACCCCAGCTTTTCCCTGGCCGACCAGCATGATGGGGATACCTGGGGAGGGGACCCGACCCAAAACGAGGGTGGTGAGGCCAACTATTCCGATGATGTGGCCCGATGGATGCACGAAGGTCCGGATGTGGACGGAGATGCCATCGATGCCGATTATCTTTACACCACCCATACCATTGGATTCGCCCTCGAAAGTCCGCTGCTCAAAAACGTGGCCGATGACGGAGGCGGGGTCAACATCACCGCCCAGAACAGGACGGAATTGATCAACGCCTTTTACAGCCTGGGACTTCTCATGTCTTCCTCCGTTTCCTTTACCGCGCCCGTGGTTTCCGTTGACGAGGCGAACCGGACCCAGAGCGGCGACAGGCTGTATATGGCTTTTTTCAAGCCCGGAGCCGGAGAAGTCTGGCAGGGCAATCTGAAAAAATACGGCATGGACTGGCAGACGCGTGATGACTGCGGCAGGACCGAGGCTGAGTGGGTGGTGGTGGACAAGAACGAGGACGCGGCTACCGATTGTGACGGTCTTTTCAAATCGACCTCCATATCCTATTGGTCAACCGTGGCGGACGGAGGCGCCGTAGCCAGCGGAGGGGTCGGGGAACTCCTGAAAGACGCCATGCCCGGGACCCACGACTCGGACGTCCCCAGTACCGGTCCTTATTATGATTTCAGGAATATTTACACCTATAAGGACGGCGGCATCGTCCGATTCTGGCGCGACGCGGACAGCGGGACCACGGATACGATCACTGCCGAGGATCTCGGAGTTTCAGCCGTCACGGACTATCCTGTCCCCAATCTGGAACGGGACAAGATCATCAACTACGTTTACGGATATACCTATGCTGCCGAGACAGACGCTTATCCGACAACCTACAATGAGGGCTCCGAAGGAGATCCGGCGGCAAAAAGGACCTGGATCCTCGGAGACATCATCCATTCCGAACCCCGGATCCTTGATTATTTGAATTCCGATAACTCCCTCAAGTGCCGCTACGTTGTCATCGGTGCTAATGACGGCATGCTTCATGTCTTTACCGATGAGGACATCAATCTCAACGGTAAGTTCTACGCGGCGGGCAGTGAGGTCTGGGCGTTCATCCCCGGTGATCTCCTGGGCAACCTGAAAGATCTCCAGGATCCCTCCACGCACAACTATTTTGTGGATGGCTTCTGCTCGCTTCACAGGAGCACCGATAAGGATGGCGATGACTACCACTACAAGACCCTCGTCTTTGGCGAAAGGCGGGGCGGCAGGAGTTATTGGGCCCTGGATGTGACGAACCCGGATCCCACCACCTGGACCGTAAAATGGCATCTGGAGGGGGGCGTTGATCTTGCAGAACTTGGGTATTCATGGGCAAGACCCACTTTTGCCAAAATCCAGACCGGCGAAGGTGCCGGCGGTTTTACAGACGTGGTCGTGTTTACGGGGGGGTATGATCCGGAGGAAGACCATTTTCCCGAACCCTGGGTGGACGACGATAATGACGGTGTCTATGACCCCAGTGATGACGATGACACCTTTGACACAACCGACCCGACGTATGACGTCAACGACAACGACCTGTACGATACCTACAATCCGGGCATGAACGAAATGGGGCGGGGGATTTTTGTCGTCGACCTTGAAAGCGGAGTCTCGGTTTTCACTACGACATATGGCGCCACTGAACTGAAGAGCGGTGTCAACCAAACATACCCTGACATGAAATGGTGTTTCCCCGCCGACCCTTCGGTGATCAATCTCACAAGCAGGCTGTTGGTCTATAGTGCCGATGTTTACGGGCAGATCTGGAAGGTGGACTATGATTACCGCCGGAGCGGTGAAAAGTGGACGGTAGAACGCGTATTCCAGGCCAATCCCGGTTCGAATCAGGCGAAGGCCGCGGACTACCTGACAGACCCGGTCACTACGCCTATTCTGGACCCTACGGACTACGGCCGCAAGGCCTTCTATTCCCCGGATATCTCCTATTTGGGAAATGATTGGACCGACTATTCGGTATTATATTTCGGGACCGGTGACAGGGCCCATCCGAGGTATGTCATGAATTACCATGACCGCTTCTATTGCGTCTCCGATACGGGCCTCTTGGCAAACGAGACCGATCTCCTCAACCTAACCTGCGATGAGTTTGAAACCGATGTCGACGGAGTGGTCACGGCCGATGTCAATCAGGACAATGACGGGGTCAATGACGACGTTACGGATACGGATTTAAAGGACGCTCTCGAAGATATCCTTTTCGGAAGAACGGCCTATCCCCAAAGCGGAGAAACATGCCGGGGTTGGTACAGGGTTATCGGGAAACAGGGGGATTGCCTGGAGCATTCCTTTGACCATAAGGGGGAGAAGATCCTCAGCAGGCCGACTTTGTTTTATGGGATTGTCTACTTTACATCCTATCAACCCGTTTTCGACGATCCCTGTAATCCCAACGGAAACGCCTTCATTTATGCCCTGGATTACTCCGATGGGACGGCGCCCCTTGATCTGAACCTTTCAGATGGAAATGAGGCCGGAACCTTGGCGGACACATTTCAGGTCATACAGAACAGCAGTGTACCTTCGGGTGTGAGAATCATCACACGAGAAGGGAAGGCGGCCGGTTTCGTGAGCGCCGGAGGGAGTATTGTCGGTGCCGGGGAAGAGGAAGATGATGATGAGGGTCATTCCTCGACCATCCCCGGACCTCCCGGCGGGGTATCAACGATCCTCTGGAAGACCTATTAGGTCGAATGGGGTGTGATCATGTTCGAAAGAAGAGTACGGAGGACTGTTATGGCAGGAATAAGTGCACGATTTTTTTGCAGGGTCTTTGGGTTGCTATTGATGGCCGGACTATTTTTCCCATCCGCACAGGGAACGGCCTATGATCGAATTTACACCGTGACGGGGAAGATCGTGGCCATCGAAGGAAAGGTCATGACCCTTGATGGGGCCAGGAAGCTGCAACCTTTCCATGAAATCGATATTCCGGACTGGGTCAGCGTGGGGGAGAGGGCAAAATTCTCTTACTACGTAAGACAGCGGGGCAATTGTTACCTCGAAATTGTAAAACCCGACGAAGAACTGACTGTCAAAGAAAAATTGGAATTTCTTCAAAAGACAAAGAATTAAAGCACACTTTTGATAATCTGATTCAGAAGGACGTGGGATGCCGATGATGCTTCATGCTTCCCGCGTCCTTTCGTTTTATATCCTATGAATTTTGCAAGATCCAGGTATGAATCACCAAAAAGCCGCTTTCACTCCTCGCATCAACATGTTATTATTCCTCCGATCGTATGAGAACCTCAAAATTTCAGATCGGGCCTTTATATGACGACCACAGAAAAAGACAAATTTTTATCTCCCGCAAAGGTGTGCAAGATCCTCTTGAAATACGGTCTGATTAACGAGGATCAGGAAGCGGTCATTTCCAGAAAGAAGACCGGAATCCAAAAAAAGCTGGAGAAGATCCGGCTTATCCGGCATGCTTCCGAATCTCAAAACGGGCCGATCGGCAATCCCGTCACGATTATCGACGTCATTGCCTCCTTCAATCTTGAAAGGGCCGATGATCCCTCAAAGGGCCTGGATGAAGAGACCATCTATCAGGCACTCGCAAAGGCATGGAAAATTCCCTACCGAAAAATTGATCCCCTGAAGCTTGACCTGAATCTTGTGACCACGACGATACCCCATTCTTTTGCCATGAAGCACCTCGTCCTGCCCATTGGCATGAAGGACGGCAAGCTGCTGGTGGCGACACCCAATCCCTTCAATATGGAGGTGATGGAGGATATCAGCCGGGTCACCCATCTCAAGGTCAGACCCGTTGTCAGCGCCAAAAGCGAGATCCTGAAACTGATCAACGAATTTTTCGGATTCAAACGATCCATCGTTGCCGCGGAGCATCAGTTCACAGGACCCGCGGTTGATCTTGGGAATCTGGAACAGTATGTCCGCCTTCGCGCTTCGGATGAACTTCCCTCCAACGATCAGCATATCGTCAATGCCGTAGACCACCTCTTCAGCTATGCCTTTGATCAGAGGTCCAGCGACGTCCATATCGAACCAAAGAGAGAAAAGAGCCTGGTGAGGCTTCGGATTGACGGGGTCCTGCATACGGTCTACGAATTGCCCAAGAATGTCCATTCCGCCATTATCAGCCGCATCAAGAACCTTGCCCGGCTGGATATGGCGGAGAAGCGGCGCCCTCAGGACGGCCGGATAAAGATGGATAAACAGGGTGTGGAATCGGAAATCAGAGTGTCCTCGATACCGGTGGCCTTTGGAGAGAAATTGGTCATGAGGATCATGGATCCGCAAATCCTCTTCCAGGATCTCGAAAACCTCGGGTTCACCTCCATGGACCTTCTTCGCTACCAGCAATTCATCAATATGCCCCATGGCATCGTCCTGGTCTGCGGCCCCACGGGCAGCGGGAAGTCCACCACGCTCTATTCCACGCTTCGGAATCTGGCATCTCCGGAAATCAATGTGACGACAGTAGAGGATCCCATTGAAATGGTCCATGAGAGCTTCAACCAGATTGCCGTTCAACCCAGTGCGGGAGTCACCTTTGCCTCCATCCTGCGATATATCCTGCGGCAGGACCCGGACATCATCATGATCGGGGAAATGAGGGACCTGGAGACAGCGGAAAACGCCATTCAGGCGGCGCTTACGGGTCATCTCGTGCTGTCCACGCTTCATACCAACGACGCGCCCTCCGCAGTGACTCGGCTGTTGGATCTTGGCGTGCTCCCATTTCTCATTCAGGCCACACTCGTAGGCACACTGGGGCAGCGGCTGGTCCGAAAAAATTGTCCCCATTGCAAAGAGGCCTTTGAGATGGACAGAGAGGATCTGGCCTCCCTGGGCCTGGATCTGGGAAAGAAGGGCACTCTGAAACTATACCGGGGCAAAGGGTGTATGAAATGCCGGGGCACCGGCTATCTAGGCAGAACGGGAATCTATGAGGTCCTCCCCTTATCGGAATCTATCAGGAAACTGATTACGTCCGAATGCGATGGGGAGGTCATCCGGGACCTTGCCAGAAGGGAAGGCATGGTGACTCTGCGTGAAAACGCGATCAAAAAACTCTTGGTGGGAGAGACCACCTACCAGGAGGTCTTGAGGGTCACCTGGGAGCAAATATGATAAGTCTCAAACCCTTACCCTATGATTGAATGAATATGCTTGTTCAACTGACCATCTCCGATTTTGCCATTATCAGACATATCGAGATCCACGTCAGGTCCGGCCTCAACATCTTGTCCGGAGAGACGGGGGCGGGGAAATCAATTATCATCAATGCCGTCAACCTCATCCTGGGCGAAAGGGCTTCCACGGATCTCATCCGTACGGGCAGTCAGGAGGCCAGGGTTGAAGCCCTGTTCCAACTTCCCGCAGGAAACCCCGTCAGCGAGGTTTTGTCCGATTTCGGAATCCCCTTCAATGGTGAAGTGTTGATTACAAGGGTCATTTCAAGGGAAGGCCGCAACAAGGTCATCATTAACGGCGCATTGGCCACGCTTCAGATGCTGGCCAGGCTGGGGGGCATGCTGATCAGCATTTCCGGACAACATGAACATCAGTCCCTCCTGAGGCCTGAAAATCACCTTTATATCCTTGATGACTTCGGGGGGCTTTCTGAAATGCGTTTCAATCTCAATGCCTTATTCAGTGGATACCAGTCATTGAAAGAGGAACGCCATGCCCTGGCAAGAAAGATCAAGCAGGCTGAAGAAAGACAGGAACTGAGCCGTTTTCAATTGGATGAAATCAAAAAGGCCGGCATCAGAAAGGGCGAAGACCTTACCCTGGAGCAAGAGAGAAAGCGCCTCCAGCATGCAGAGTTACTCCAAAATACGGTCAGAAATGCATATCAAATGCTTTATGAAAAGCAGGACGCCGTCCTCTCCGGTCTTTCCCATTGTGTCAAGGGCCTGGAAAGAGGTGTTGAGATTGACGGGGATCTAAACCCTATCAAAGAGGTCATTGCTTCCGCCAAAGTAGACCTGGAAGAGGCTGCCCTCGATCTGAGGAATTTTCTGCAGAAAATTGTCCATAACCCTTATCGACTGGAAACGGTGGAGGAGCGGCTTCAGATTATTAACCGGCTCAAAAAGAAGTACGGTGCTACCCTTGAGGATGTTTTGGCGGTTCGGGACCGGCTCTCGGCGGCGGGAGACCACCTGGCGCAAGAGCGCGAGTCCTTGGAAAATCTCGACGGAAAAATCAAAGAGGCTGAAAAAGATATCTTCACCCGGGCGACCGTTCTTTCGGAGAAAAGGAAGAAAACAGCCGGTGAACTCGAGGCGTCCGTCAGGAAGGAGTTGACCCTTCTGGACATGCGCGGCACCCTGTTCAAGGTGGGATTCGATGGGGAAAACCTGTATCGTGAAAGTGCCGCCGGGCACATTGATCAGCGTATCGACCATGTGAAGGCTGACGGTTTTGACAGGGTGGAGTTTATGCTTTCTCCCAATGTGGGAGAGGACCTGAGGCCCCTTTTCAGGATTGCCTCAGGAGGGGAACTGTCCCGAATTATGCTGGCCTTGAAAAGTATCCTGGCCAGAACGACATCGGTTGAAACCGTCATATTCGACGAGGTGGATGCGGGTATAGGCGGCGCCACGGCTGAGGTTGTCGGCGACAAGCTCCAGTCTCTGGCGGGCTACCATCAGTTGCTTTGCATCAGCCACCTCCACCAGATCGCCTGCAAAGGGACAACCCACTTTCTGGTCGAAAAGAAAACCATAAATGATAGGACTCAAACCCTGATTACGGAATTGGATCCGGAATCGAGGGTCCAGGAAATTGCGAGAATGCTGGGGGGAAAGACGATTTCCTCGAAGGCTATGGCCCATGCAAAGGAACTGCTGAGTTAGTCTCCAGTCGGCCTGATCAAATATCCTGCCTTAAGGGTCTCTTCAGAGAGTGACTCCGCCGAGGCAGATGAATCCATGACCTGAATCGCCTTGACTTCACCGACCTTTGCTCCTCGAAGGTAGTAAGACCGACCGGTATGAGAACGAATGGCTTCACCTCTTTCATACACTTCGAAGACATTTCCGGGCGCTACGCCGACATCTTTTCCGGCACTGATAATGACTTTTTCTTTTTCGACCGATAAAATCCTGCCGGCCCAGGGATGGGTCTTCAGGTTTCGGTTGAGGGTCTCGGCCTGATCTTCCACCATGCCGACCAGGGCCTTTTCAAGGTCTTTTTCATCGATATTTCGTCTGAGTTCCGTTTCGTCCTCTTCTTCCCATTCCATCAGGTCTTCGTGGAGTCTGAATTGTCGGCTTTCCATGTGTGTCAGTAGAAGGGTCCCATTGGTGATGTCCAGGGCATTGACAAACATGGAGATTTCGACTTCTTTCTTCGTGTGGCGGAAAGGCCAGACGCCGGCCTTTACCGAATGAAATTCAAAGGGATTTATGATGACCGTCAGGAGGACGTTCATGCCCATTTCCTCGGCCCTTTTTGCCTGATCGGGATCGATAATGATGCCGTATTCTGGGGATCGTATCTTACGGGTGGTCGGTATGGGAGCGTCCGCCCTGTGCAATATGAGATGGTCGTCCTTTTCCAGCAGGGACGAAAAGGTGGCCGTCATGCTTGCCAACCTTTTTTCCCCGAGGCCTGCCTGATCCATGAAGGGCATGAGAAGAACCCTTTTTCTCAAGGAGTCCGCCGCCCTGTTTTGAAATGTGATTTTCTGATAGGTCGATTTAGAGGATTTCGAGATTTTTCGATAGAGGTTTTTGGTGGTACTGCAGCCGGTATTCATCAAGAAAAGGGACAGGAGGATAACCAGAAAGATACTCCTCATCATGCCTGTTTTCATTAGCGTGGTCCTTTCTCCGGTAATGTCTTATGCGTTTGTCGCCTTGTTTTTCAAGCGGGCTTTGCCTTTAACGGCAGAGGCCTTTATCGCGTGTGCGTAAGGTAAGGACTTTTAGCACTCCGAACACTAAAAAACAATATTAAATGAGTCAAAATCCCCCTGCCACGGCTCTTCCGCCGTATGAACATGGGTTACGCTCGCATAGGAAGGCCCATGGTGACACCACGATACAAGCTTTTTTACAGCAGTTTGGGTTCCCTCTGCAAGGACCTCTACGGCCCCGTCCGACCTATTCTTTACCCAGCCCCGGACCCCCAGGGATTCGGCCTCCACGCGTGTCGAATCCCTGAACCAGACCCCCTGGACCCTACCCTCAATGACCATTCGGACCCTCATGTTTTCCATATTATTCTCCTTGGCACAAGCGGATTCGTAATTGTTCAGGTTGTTTAGGCTGTAGGCTAAAGGCTATTAATTTCCGAACCCTTCGCTATCCGCGCATTGATCGAAGCAGGGCGCTCAAAACCTTCTCGGCTTCCACAATTTTTGATTCACAGCTAGAAACTTCATCAGCCAATTCAAACGCTCTGAGTTTCCTATGATCACGCATGTTCCCTTCCTGCGGTACCTCACAGCCTAAATGCCTACAGCCTATCTAGCTGAGTAGTTACGCGGATTCTGACCCTAAATATCCCGATTTAAAACATGATATGCAAATTAGGCGGTGGATTTAGGCCAGATCGTTTTTTTTCCGATTTTATGGCCGAGTTCCAGAAGTCTACAGGCTAAAGACCTCCCGGATTATCTCCTCCCCGTTCCAGCAAGGCTACGAAGGCCTCTTCCCCTAGGATCTCGACACCCAGATTCTCCGCTTTTTGAAGCTTTGAGCCGGGAGATTCCCCGACCACCAGATAATCCGTGCTTCGGCTGACCGAAGAAATAAGCTTCCCGCCCTTCCGATGGATCCGTTCTTTTGCTTCGTTACGGGTCATGCCGATCAGGGTGCCCGTGAGGACAAAAGATTTCCCGGATATGGCGGAGGTCGACGCCTTCGGGATATCTTGAAACCGGATACCTGCCCTTAACAGGCGGTCGATATGTTGTTGATTGGCCTTGTCCTCAAAATAGGTGGCGACACTTTCTGCGATATGAGGCCCTATTTCATCGACAGTCAGCAATTCGCTCTCCTTCGCCTCGGCAAGGCGATCGATGGATTTGAAAGTCTCCGCCAGCTTTTGGGCGACATGCTCTCCCACATGTCTTATGCCCAAACCATATATGAACTTGGGAAGCGTGGTGTTTTTGCTTGCTTGAATGGCCCGGGTCAAGTTGGCGGCGGATTTTTCCGCAAATTTATCCAGCTTCAGGAGATCCTCATAATGCAGTTCATAGAGATCGGCCGGCTCTCTGGCCAATTCCCGTTCGATCAGCTGGGTCACGATCTTGTCCCCCAGTCCATCGATATCCAGTGCGCCCTTGGATACGAAATGCCTTAATGCGGCCTTCACCTGTGCCGGGCAGTTGGAATTGGGGCACCTCAAGACGACCTCTCCGGGTTTCTTCGAAAGGGCTGCTCCACAAACCGGGCATTGGGCAGGCATGATAAATTTTTTCTCCTGCCCGGTTCTTTTTGCTGTAATGGATTTGACGACTTCGGGGATGACGTCGCCGGCCCTTTGAATAATGACGGTATCCCCCTCACGGACATCCTTTTTTTCGATCTCTTCCTGATTGTGAAGCGTTGCCCGTCTCACCGTAACTCCTGCAATCTCAACAGGTTCGAGGTGCGCCACAGGCGTGAGTGCCCCGGTTCGGCCGACCTGAACATCGATGGTCAGGATTCTAGTGGTTTCCTGGGTGGGTTTGAATTTGAAGGCCAGGGCCCACCTCGGACTCCTGGATTTCTCACCCAGCCGGGCCTGAAGGTCCCTCGGGTTGACTTTGATCACGGCGCCGTCGATCTCAAAGGGAAATTGTGTTCGATTCTCCTCAAGTTCATGACAGTAGTCCATCACGTCTTCCAGCCGGCGGCATTCCCTGATGTAGGGTCTATTGACCCTGAGGCCCCATCGTTGGAGGGTCGCCATCAGCTCTATATGCGTTTTAAAGGAGCCCCCCCTTAATTCCCCGACACCATAGCAAAACATGTTGAGGGGCCTTTTTGCCGTAATCATCGGGTTCAATTGCCGGAGAGATCCCGCAGCCGCATTCCTCGGGTTCGCGAAGGCCGGGATATTCCTGGTCAGATTCCGGCGGTTCAATTCCTCGAGGGCATCGATTTCCATGTAGACCTCACCCCTGACCTCCAGCAGTTCCGGGATGGCCGGTCCGGTGTCAAGTTGAGTGAGAACCAGGGGAACACTCAGGATCGTCCTTATGTTGGCCGTGACGTCTTCCCCGACATAACCGTTTCCTCTCGTGGAGGCCACGGTCAGGCGACCCGCTTCATAAACGAGTTCCACGGCCAGGCCGTCCATTTTGGGTTCAACCGTATAGGTGAAAAATGCATCGTCCCCAAGGAACCTCTTGATCCTGGTTTCGAAATCCCGAATATCCTGATCCTTGAATCCGTTTTCCAGGCTCAACATGGGCAGGCGATGCGTGACCTGCGAAAAGGTCTTCTGGGGCTCCGCCCCGACACGCTGTGAGGGTGAATCGGAGGATACCAGGTGGGGGTGGCTCTTTTCGATCCGGAGGAGCCGTTGAAAGAGCCTGTCATACTCGGCGTCGGTGATTTCCGGATCATCGAGGGCATAGTAACGGTGATTGTGATATCTGATCTTTTCACGCAGTTCGATGAGTTCTTTTTGGATATCGTCCATTGCGACTATATTCCTCTAACCTAATCTGAAAAAATGGGTATTGGCCTTTGAGAATGCAATAGGGGTCCTTTACTCTTCAGTCCGCCTGTCGGTATCCGATGCCAAATCGAACAAGATTTCCGCCGCCACTTTGGTTGCCTTCTTGAAACGGGGATCGGAAAAACCGTGGCGCCATTTCATGTCGCCGAGTTCATCGGATACGACCAGCAACCCCGCAAGCTTCACCCCGCGATAAAGCGCTACGGTCATTAAGGCCGACATCTCCATCTCCACGGCCAGAATCCCCTTGTTCCGATATGCCGTGATCTTTGAAGGCGTTTCCCGGTAAGGCGCATCCGTGGTCCAGATTCTTCCCTTTTGATAGGACCGGCCCTTCGTAACCAGGACTGTCTCGAGTCTATCATTGAGTTCCGGATCGGTGGAGGGCCCCCTGTCGATCATCGGATAATGCCTGGACGTCCCTTCCTCGATCAGTGCTCCAGTCGGAATCACAAGATCTCCGATCTTGAGATCGGACTGGAGGGACCCGCACCAACCAAGGACCCAGATTTTTCGAGCCCCAAGGGCAATCATTTTCTCGATCCCCATGACGGCCTGGGGGGCACCCAGAAAGGGCCCGCAAAGAGACAAAAAACCCTCGTCAGGTTTGTGCTTTGCCCGATAGAGTCTGAAAAAGTCGAGGTTGTATCGTTCGAAGTTGTCCAATCCCTTTTGTCTGATGAGATCGTCGAGATCCTTTCCAATCATGACCTGCAGGGCGTTGGGTCCGATCGAGGGATCCGTCCTCCTTTTCATCGGCCGAATGAGACCCTCTTCGGCGATGGTCCGATCAACAGAATCAGCCATAGTCCTTGACGCAGTAATCCTCTGTGGGCCGGAAGCTTATCGCCCGAAAGAGACAGAGAGGCTTGGTGGGATAGGAAAGCAGGTGATAAGTCCTTTAGGGCCGTTGTTCCGGTGATTAATTGGTTTTCATCCAGAAACACACGATTTCTGGATCAAGCGCGAATCCGGGCATTACATTTTCCGGATGAGCAATCATTATGTCTTTCTCGTACGGGCTGTCGAAGTCAAATCAATAGTAGAGATTTGATCGCATTATAGCAACCTCAAAAGCGATTCGGTGACCCGAACCCCGGGGATTTGAACAAAGAAAAAAAGATTTTACATTAAAGACTGATAATGTGATAAAATGAATAGTTATGATTAGTTGAGTCCTTCCTGCGTGACACGTCAGTTTTTCTTTTTTCTTGACATATTTTGATGAAAAACATTATTTTAAGCGTTTATGTTCAAATAGCAGGCAGACGCTTCAATGTTCGAAAACTTATCGGAAAAACTGAATAAAACATTTAAGACCTTAAGAGGGCACGGTAGATTAAGTGAAAAGAACATCCAGGATGCCCTTAAGGAGGTCAGACTGGCTCTTCTTGAAGCGGATGTCAATTATAAGGTCGTCAAAAATTTCATTGAGGACATCCGCGGGCAGGCCTTAGGGCAGGAGGTCCTCGATAGCCTGACGCCCGGCCAGCAGGTTATCAAGATTGTCAACGCCGAGTTGACGCGTTTGATGGGGGAGACCCGTCAGGAACTGGACCTGACAGGGAGAACACCTTTTACCATCATGTTGGTGGGGCTCCAGGGTTCGGGAAAGACGACCACCGCGGCGAAACTGGCCCTTCATCTGCGGAAACACGGGAGAAGCCCCTATCTTGTACCGGCCGATGTTTACAGACCGGCCGCTATTGAGCAACTTACAAAGTTGGGGGCGCAGCTTCGACTGCCTGTTTTTTCATCGGACGGGAAAAAAAAGCCGGAAGACATTTGCGTCGAGGCCCTGTCCAGATCAGGGAGCGTCGGTTCGGACACATTGCTCATCGATACGGCCGGACGCCTTCATGTCGACGAAGAGCTCATGGCCGAACTGGACAGGATTAAAGAAAGGATCAACCCAACGGAGACGCTCCTGGTGGCGGATGCCATGACCGGCCAGGATGCGGTCAACGTGGCAAAGCATTTTAACGAAACCCTGGATATCTCCGGCGTCATTCTTACAAAAATGGAAGGGGACGCCAGGGGCGGGGCGGCCCTGTCTCTGAGGGCGGTCACCGGCAAACCGATCAAATTTATCGGTGTCGGAGAGAAACTTGATGCCCTTGAACCCTTTTTCCCTGACAGAATGGCTTCGAGAATTCTGGGAATGGGGGATGTCCTCTCTCTCATCGATAAGGCTCAGGGCGCGTTTGATGAAAAAGAAGCCCGGAAGCTGGAAAAAAAGCTCAAGAAGAGGGACTTTGACCTTGAGGATTTCCAGGGCCAGCTCAAACAAGTTAAAAAATTGGGATCGCTTGAGCAGATCCTGGGCATGCTCCCGGGTATGGGCCAACTGAAACAGTTAAAAAAATTAAAACCCGACGAAAAAGAACTTGTCAAGATTGAGGCTATTATCAACTCCATGACAAAGGAAGAGCGACGTCATCATAAAATTATAAATGGTAGCAGAAGGAAAAGAATTGCACGTGGAAGTGGGACCAAGGTTCAAGACGTGAATCGCCTTTTGAAAAATTTTGTCCAAACAAAGAAAATGATGGAGAATTTTACAAAAAAGGGGATTCCTAATATGCCTTCAATCTTTCAATGAAAGATTATATCAACCATAGAAGGGGGTGATAGGATTAATGGCAGTGAGAATAAGATTGGCGAGAATGGGAGCCAAAAAGAAACCGTATTATCGTCTGGTGGCAGCCAATTCGGAGGCACCTCGTGATGGGAAGTTCTTGGAGATCCTGGGCACTTATGATCCGATGAAAGACCCGGCCCAAGTAACGGTCCAGACGGAAAAAGTCAAGCAGTGGCTGGAAAAAGGCGCAAGTCTTTCAGGATCAGCAAAGGCCATATTGAAGGATCAGGGAGTATTCTAGATTTCAAACTAGGATAGAATAAATTGATGTGGCTTTGAATTTATCAATGGAGGTGAATAAGATGAAGGAGCTGATTGGATACATCGCCAAGGCGCTTGTGGACAAACCGGAGGAGGTTATAGTCACCGAAATAGAAGGCGAGCAGACTTCTGTGATTGAATTAAAAGTTGCCAAGGAGGATTTGGGAAAGGTCATCGGCAAACAGGGACGAACTGCGCGAGCCATGCGAACCATACTCAGTGCAGCATCCACCAAGATCAACAAGAGATCTGTCCTGGAGATTATCGAGTAGGCCTTGCCGGAGATTTCTCCTGAAGATCTGCTCCTTGTCGGAAAGGTCATTCGCCCGCACGGACTTGCAGGTTTGTTGCGCGTCTGGTCCTATGCCGAGTCGGAGGCATCTTTTACAGACGTCGAAGTCGTCTTTCTCGAACCCCTTTCAGGGGGATATCATTCCTTCGAGATTGAAGCGATTCGGCCTCACGTAAATATCTTTCTAATGAAACTCCATGGGCTGACCACCCTGGAGCAGGCTGAAAAATACAGAGGGGCCGGGATACATATCAGAAAGCAGGCCAGTCAGGCTAAAGAGGAGGGCGAATATTTCTGGCACGAACTCATCGGCCTGGGCGTGTATCTGAGAACAGGGGAGTATGTGGGAAAGTTGGAACACATTTTCCCCACGGCCGGAAATGACATCTATGTGGTTCAGAAGGGTGAGAAGGAGGTCCTGATTCCGGCCATCCACGATGTCGTCAAGGAAATCGACCTTGCGAATCGGCGGATGGTTATTATTGAAATGGAAGGGCTATTGGATCTGAATGAGGTTTGATATTCTCACGTTATTCCCTGGGCTTTTTTCATCCTCTCTGAAAGAAAGCATTCTAGGGCGGGCTGTCACAAAGGGATTGGTCGACATCAGGCTTACGGATATCCGTTCCTTTGCGAGGGGGCCCCACAAGGTTACGGACGACCGTCCCTATGGGGGCGGAAACGGCATGGTCATGAAAGCCGGCCCGATTGTCAGAGCACTGGAATCCATCGAAAGACACCCGGAAGGCTCGCTTGTTGTCCTGCTTACCCCCCAGGGAAAACCCTTTGCCCAGAAAACGGCGTGGGAGTTATCCCGGGAAAAGCATCTTGTCCTCATTTGTGGTCGCTATGAAGGTGTGGATGAGCGCGTAAGAACACGGATGGTGGACATGGAGCTTTCCATCGGTGATTATGTCCTGAGCGGGGGAGAGCTGGGTGCAATGGTTCTGGTGGATGCGGTTTCCCGCCTTGTCCCCGGCGTCTTGGGCGGCGAGGGATCAGCACAGGAAGACTCATTTGAGGACGGCTTGTTGGAATATCCTCAATATACCCGGCCCAGGGTCTTCAGGGATGAGGAGGTTCCCGAGGTACTTTTATCCGGTGATCATGAAAAGATCCGGCTTTGGCGCAGAACCGAATCATTGAAAAGAACGCTTCAAAGGAGGCCTGATCTTCTGAAAAAGGCCGACCTCAGGGAGGAGGACAAGGTTATTCTGGCCCGACTTGAGCAAGAATAGAATCCGCCTTTGAACATGTTCACCATCACAGTCGGATCGGATTTTTCATATGCGTTTTTATATCGGCCTGGTTCATTATCCGGTTTATAACAAGCATTATCAGAAGATCGCGTCAGCGATTACCACATTCGATCTTCATGACCTGTCCAGACTGGGACGGACTTATGGTGCCAAAGGCCTTTTTATCATCACACCGCTGGAAGACCAGCAGGGTCTGGCGGAGCGCGTCGTTAAACACTGGCGGGAGGGTTATGGGGCCAAGTATAATCCGGATCGGAAAGAGGCCCTTGGAATTGTAAAAATATCTCCGTCGATTGAAGCATCCATCGGAGATATCACCGCGGAGGAGGGAGAACCTCCCCTATTGATTTCAACGGATGCATCCAGGCATGACAGGCGATCCATGACCTACTCAAAGGGTCGTGAGATTGTTCATTCCGAAAAGGTCGTCTTTCTCATATTCGGAACCGCCTGGGGGCTTGCAAAAGAGGTTATTGAGCAGTCGGACTTTATTCTAGGCCCAATCGAAGGGCAGACAGGATACAATCATCTTTCCGTCAGAGCGGCGGCTGCGATTATCCTGGATAGGCTGATGGGCTCTTATCGATAAAGTTTTTTCAGAACACATTGTCAAACCGATGTCAGATTTCAGGATCGGAAGTCGGAAGGAGACAGGACCAATGAATATCATCGAACAATTGGAAAAAGAACAGATGCGGCTTGATATGCCCGAATTCAAAGCGGGTGACACCATCCGGGTCCATGCCAGGATCAAGGAAGGCGAAAAGGAAAGGATCCAGGTGTTTCAAGGTGTTGTCATTCGCAAAAGAAAAGGAAACACAGGGGCCTCCTTTACCGTCCGGAAGGTTTCTTACGGTATCGGGGTTGAAAGAATTTTTCCGCTCCATTCACCTTCCATCGACAAGATAGAAGTGATGACAAGGGGTAAGGTGAGAAGAGGGCGAATTTACTATATGCGTCAACTTCGGGGCAAGGCCGCTCGAATCAAGGAAAAAAGAGCATTATAATCTAAGTCCTTTTATATATTTGATTACTCCAGCCAAAAACCTGCCACTTTTCCCCGAAAGCAATATCTCCTCTAAAGGTGATACGCTATTCTACGAATCAATGGCCCGAAAGGCCGGGTATGGTTTAATTGCTGGGATCGACGAGGCGGGGCGGGGGCCTCTCGCCGGCCCGGTAGTCGCCGCTGCGGTCATTCTCAAGGAAGATATATCCCTTCCCGGGATCAAAGATTCCAAAAAGATGACTGAAAAGGCGCGCGAAAAGGCCTTTCCAGTCATCGCTCAAAGGGTTGTTGCTGCAAGTATTGGGGTCGTTTCTTACGGATATATCGATCGGAATAACATCCTGAAGGCCTCCCTGGAGGCCATGAAACGAGCTGTTTTAACCTTGGATCCCGCCCCCGAGTACCTTCTCGTGGATGGGGTTCAGGGGATTCCTCTCTCTATTCCCCAAAAGGCCTTGAAGAAAGGGGACCAGCTTAGTCTGAGCATATCAGCAGCTTCTGTCATGGCCAAAGTCTATCGAGACAGGATCATGCGTTCCCTTCACGGCCTTTACCCCATGTACGGGTTTCAGCAAAACAAAGGATATGGAACGGCTGGGCACCTCACCGCCCTCCGTGAATACGGGCCTTCGCCTGTTCACCGCCTCACTTTTCGGGGGGTGACCTGACATGACGAGGGAAAGACTTGAGCTGGGCAAACAAGGCGAGGATTTGGCGCTTCAAAAAATTCAGCTTTTGGGGTATCAATGTATCTGTCGCAATTATCGATGCCCTTTGGGGGAGATCGATCTTGTCGCGAAAGACGGGGATACTCTTGTTTTCCTGGAGATAAAGACCCGAAAGGGCCGATCCCTCGGATACGCCAAGGAGGCGGTGGATGCAAGAAAAAGGCGACAGCTATCCAAGGTTGCTCTGGCGTACATGAAGTCCAATGACTGCTGCGAAGTCAGATCGAGATTTGATGTCGTGGCCATCAGTATCCATGGGGGCAAAAAAGAGATCGAGGTCGTCCAAAATGCCTTTGAACTGGCCTATTAAGGAGGCGCAAATCTCCTCATGGGCATAAGGCAACAACGAGAGGATCAAGGCGGGGAATACGGAACACTCTATGTGGTCTCCACCCCGATAGGCAATCTGGAGGATATGACATTAAGGGCTTTGCGGATCCTGAAGACCGTGGATGTGATTGCTGCAGAGAGTGTGACCCACTCGAGGGGACTCTGCAGGCATTATGACATTCACACAAAGTTGGTCAGCTACAACCAGCACAACCAAAACGTGAAAGGGCTTGCGCTTATTTCAAAACTCAAGGCCGGAAAACACGTCGCCCTTGTGACCAATGCCGGGACCCCGGGGGTGTCGGACCCGGGGGTCATGCTTGCCGCGCAGGCGCTGAAAGAAAATATCAAGGTATCCCCGGTGCCCGGGCCTTCATCGGTCACAGCCGCCCTTTCGGTTTCAGGTCTTCGGGGAGACAAATTCCTTTTTTTGGGGTTTCTTTCCCCTAAGCCCGGAAAGAGAAGAAAGGAACTGGGGACCCTGGTATCCGAGGAACGAACTATGGTCTTCTTTGAGGCCCCTCATCGTTTGAGGGATATGCTTGCTGACCTCAGAGAAACTTTGGGAAACCGGCGAATTGTCATTGTGCGTGAGATGACCAAGGTCTATGAGGAGGCGATAGGGAGCTCGACCGCCGAGGTCCTGGACCGATTGGAAGAGGATCACATCAAGGGTGAGTTTACCCTGGTTGTGTCGGGCAGGGAAGGGAGCAAGGAAGATCGCAGGCCCCACCTGACAGAAGAGACGGAGATGAGGATCAGGAACTTCCTCAGTGAGAAGGCGTTGAGCCTTCGGGACATCGCGGAGAGAATCTCTTCGGAAGAGGGCCTATCTTACAGGAACGCCTATCGGGCGTGTCTGTCCCTCAAAAAAGGAGGGGAACGGAAGGGAGAAAGACCTGAAGAAAAAGATCGGGGAACAGGAAGACCGTGCTCTAAATATGGAATTGAGAAAGACTCTGAAAATTGATAATGAATTGGGACTGCATGCCCGTTCTGCCGCAAAAATTGTGGCGCTGACGAGTGAATACAAGGCAGATCTGTTTCTTAAGAAAGAGGACCAGGAAGTCGACGGGTCCAGCATCCTGTCCATCCTGACCTTGGCCTGTCCAAAGGGAACCGAGGTAGAAGCCAGGACTGTCGGGGAAGATTCCGAAGCCCTTATGGAAGCATTAGACAAGCTTTTTAAGCAGAAATTCGGTGAAAGCAGATGACAGATCAGACATCACAAAATGCTGCTAAATTGTACGGTATCGCAGTCTCTTCGGGTATCATCATAGGAAAGGCCCACCTGGTAGACAGATCCAGAGTGCGGATTTTGTATCAATACCTCATTAGCGATGAACAGGTAAAAAAGGAGGTGGAGCGGTTCAGGTGCGCCCTGGACAAAACAAAAGATCAGATCAGCACCGCTAAAAGCAGAATGCCCGATCATATCAAGAAGCACGCCTTTATCCTCGACACCCATTTGATGATTCTTGACGATACGATGTTCGCCGAGGCCACGATCAACACCATCCTGGAGGAAAAAATCAATGCCGAATGGGCATTGAAAAAATCGATTCAGAATATCGGCGAGCTTTTTGAGCAGATCGATGATCCCTATATCAAGGAGCGGTTCAGCGATGTTGAAAGTGTCGCCGAACGAATTCTAAGACATCTGGCAGGAAAAAATCAGGACAGCCTCTTCGACATTGACGACCGGGTTATCATCGTGGCCCATGATTTGTCTCCTGCGGATACGAGTGCGCTCAACCCCGGGAAGATCATGGGTTTTATCACCGATGTGGGCGGACGCACTTCACATACGGCCATTATGGCCAAATCCCTGAAGATTCCGGCAGTCGTCGCCCTTGAATCGGTGACCCTTCAGGTGCAGGAGGGAAACCTTCTCATTGTCAACGGAAACAATGGGGAAGTGCTCATAAACCCTGATGACGAAACGATCAACCGTTATCAAGAAATGCAACTTCAGTACGAACGGTACGAATCGAGCATCGTCAGGGTCAGCCATCTTCCGGCGGAAACGACCGACGGCCATCGGATCGCAACCATGGCCAACATAGAATTCCTCGAGGAAGTCGTCATGGCAAAGGATCATGGCGCTGAAGGTGTGGGCCTCTATCGGACCGAATTCCATTTTTTGAGAAGTGATACGTTGCCGGGCGAGGAGGAACTCTTTGAAGACTACAAACAGGTCGCGGAGATTATGGCCCCCGAACCGGTCACGATCAGGACCCTGGATCTTGGCGGTGATAAATTTTCAGGTCAACTGGAACTCTCAAAAGAAATGAACCCGGCACTGGGGCTGAGGGCCATCAGATTCTGTCTGAAGGAAAGGGGCATTTTCAGGGGGCAACTGCGAGCCATACTGAGGGCCAGTGCCTATGGGAATGTCAAGATACTCCTGCCGATGATATCCGGCCTGCAAGAGGTGCTCGACACCCGGATGATTTTGGATGAAGTCAAGGAAGATTTTGACGGCCTTAAAATCCCCTATGATCGGAACATCAAGGTCGGCGTCATGATCGAAGTGCCATCCGCTGTGGCTGTGGCGGACGTTTTGGCCAGACACGTTGATTTTTTCAGTATCGGCACCAACGACCTCATCCAATATGCCCTGGCCATCGACCGGATCAACGAACATGTAGCGTATATGTATCAACCCTTTCATCCGGCTATCCTCCGGATGATTCGACAGGTGGTGGAAGGGGCGAAAAAGGGTGGAATTTCGGTGGCCCTTTGCGGTGAAATGGCAGAAGACCCCCTGTGCACGTTCTCTCTGCTGGGGCTGGGCATCGATGAACTCAGCATGAATTCCATGGGAGTCCCCCTGATCAAGAAACTTATCCGGTCCATGTCCATGGCCGAAGCCAAGGCGGACCTCGAAAAGATTTTTCAGCTGGATACGGCGAGCACGGTGCGGGAATTTATTCTAAAACGGATGGAGCCGTTCAGATCGGATCTTGGAGGAAAAAACCTGTTCCGGCAATGATACGCTATGCGGGAACCCCTGAGGAGTTTTTCAGGTTTCTTGTTTGCCTTATGGTAATCTTATGAACAAAGTTAAAAAAACCGTATGCCGAAACAAAAAGGCTCGTCACGAATACTTCATAGAAGAGGTATACCATGCCGGAATGGCCCTTATCGGAGCGGAGGTCAAATCCCTCAGGGAAGGACGGGCCAACCTCGTAGATAGCTATGCAAAGATTAAAAAGGGAGAGGTCTTTCTTTACAAAATGCATATCAGCCCTTACCCTTTTGCCCGCCTCATGGAACTCGATCCGGTGAGGACCCGGAAGCTCCTTCTCTCAAAGAGGGAAATAAAACGGCTGATCGGGAAGACGGAACAGAAAGGCTATTCCCTTATCCCGCTGGAGGTGTATTTTTCAGGTGCCTATGCAAAGGTGGATATCGCCCTGGCCAAGGGAAAACGGAAAGCGGATAAACGCCAGGCCATCAAGGAGAGGGACATGAAGCGGGAATTGGACCAGGCCAGGAAAAAACGGGAATATTGACTCCGGCCTGTTCCGTGATTATAATATGAGACGTACGAATAAACTTATAAAGGGGGCGAAACGGGTTCGACGGGGATAAAGAAACTTAGGTTGCATACCGAGATTCCACCTGTCTCGTAAAACCGGTGGGACAAACACAAACGCAGACGATTACGCGTACGCTTTAGCCGCTTAAGACGGCTAACGTTCTTACGGTCATTCCTGCGGGACCGATAAGGGCGTCGACTCAGCAGGATAGCTGATCCGATCGACCTGTGGGTCGGGGATGCGAACACTTACACGGGTTAGCGACTTGGCAACCACGCTCGGTAGGGACCCAAGAAGCGAAAACTAATTATCGAGCTATGTATGTAGATGCCTAAGCGGAATGTTCGCGGACGGGGGTTCGACTCCCCCCGCCTCCACCATTTTTATATTGTATTTTCGGTTAGTTAGCCCTGTGGGGCTGCTCCAAAGTTTGGTGCAATTTTGGTGCAGCCCTTTTTTATTGAAATACTTGTTTTATATTCGCAATTCCATCCAGGTTTTTACGCAATTTTCATTTTCTATCTAATAAACGCGATGTTGATTTAACAACCCAAGGAACTATAAACCAGAAAAAATTAAGAATAAGTCCGGTCAAAATGGGATACTTAAAACTCATTATACTGTCAATTTTTGACGCAAATATGATAAATGGAGCAAACATCAAAATAACAAACATAACCTTCGGATTATCCATAGACTCTGTAATTAGATCAGGGAAGGTGCGTCCGGTCTTATTTGTCTTGTATGTGCCCTTCTCATCATTTTCATCTTCATAATGCGTTGGCATGCTTGATGGTGTGTTGTCCCTTTTTGCCCTCGATTTAACGGTCACCAAAGATTCTGGAGCGGAAGTTGGGGATGTTTGGTCTGCTGAGTCATCCAATTCTATTGTGAGTCTCTTGATTGGCATGAATTATACCCCAATTTCAGAGGTTATTCTTTCAGCCTTCAACCATGAGTAGCCAATTGCTTCTTTTAGTAATTTGGGAATATCTTTATGGGATAAATTCTCTGTTTTGTAGTAATCCAAGTCCAAGTAAACGCCGCATTTAGAGAAATGCTCTGATTTAAAATTAAGGTGCTTTTCAACTTCATCCTCATGCATAGGTCCGCCATGCAGTTTAACTTCGAATTGACCTTCCGCTAAATCAACGACCAATTGCAGATCTTTTTCTTTGCCACCAATAATTTTTTTTGCTTTTTCTGTGTAAAACGTATCAAATAATAGCTTGCTTAATTCTTTGAACTTTAGGCTTGTGGGAATGAATATTTTGGTTCTTACTCCGAACCTTGTGGGATCGGGAACTTTATAATGAGCATTTTCCAGCAAAGTTTTCCAAAAAGCGCTAGCTTTATCTGTGAAATAATTTTTGGTGTCAGCATTATAAACAATGTATCCAGCGTTTTTATAACCAACGAAAGCGCCTTCTTTTTTAATCTCGCCTTCCATATCTTGGAAATTGATAAGGTTAGGTCCTATATTCCAATGACGGAATAATTTTTTTTCTCTAATATAGTCAGCAACATAGCCGCGAACATCGAGAAATGTCCCAGAGGCTTCATGTCGTATTTCCACGAGATGCTCTGCAAGCATTATCTTATCTTTATCTTTTTTTGCCATGTTGACTCCTTGATTATTTTACTTCTAGGTATTTACCCTTCATTCCTAACTTTATATTACCACTCCCTAATGAGGCGATGAACCATGAGGTATAATCTCACTTTAATCTTCATAACTAAGTATCGAATTTTAGCTAATTCGCTACATCATTCTATTAACCCCATCAGGGTTTTTTTTATTAGCTCATCATATTCGTTCTTTTGTTTGAATTATAGACTACACGTATAGATTATAAATTATAATTAACCAATTAATTTTAATATTGCAAGTTAATTTCATTTCTGTTTATTTCTTGTTTTTTCGTGTTTTCATAGATGTTTCTCACATCCTCAAGCTCTATATTAAAGTATCTTTCAAAAGCCTTGTTAGTTGAGTGCATCGTGGCTCTTTTAATCTCTTCCGGGCTGTTGAATTTCCTCAAGGCCCTGGCTGAACTATGACGAGTCCCACCGTATAAATCGACTCCTTGAATTCCCAGGTTTTCACATGCCTTTACCCACCATTTGTAAATATATTTGTTCCCGAATTTTTGCCCCGGCTTTACTCCACCAACGCCTTTTTTGTGACGGAAGAAAGGCAAATCCGGGAGACCCCTCGGAAGACTTTTCAATATTTCAATATCTTCATCCAGTAAGGGAACCGTTTTAGGTCTTTTCTCTTTGGGGTGAGGGATAACGACCACGCCCAAATTCAAATCAAAGTGACCCTCTTTGATGTCCAATAGTTCACCAGGTCGGATACTGATATAGGTTGAAAGCCATTTTATTCCTATCCAGATTTTTGGATTCACGCCATAGCTTATCCGCTTCACTTCCTCGATAATGTCTTGCTGAGTCTCTTTATCAATTGTCTTTCGCCATGAAAGTTCAAAGTCCACTTCCGGGAATTCCGGCATTTGTCCCAGAGTCAGAACCCGCCTTTTTCTTAACCATGTCCAGAATTGATGAAGGGTGCTCTTGATGTTGGCCCGGCTTTTTGAGGATAAGGGCTTTTGGCTTCCTTCAAGATTTTGGTTTAATATGAAATCCTCGATTTCTGCATATCCGATTTCTTTAATGTTTTTTTGTCCCCACGCGCATATTGCCCTGTCCATATGATTTCGAATTTTTATGAACGAAGATTTTTTTATTTCATTTCGCTTGACCTCGATCCATTGCAAGGCCAGGTTTTCGAATCCCAGCGGATTATCTTTCCGGTAATCTCTTGAATCAAATGAGCCTTCATCATACTTGTATCTAAGACCCGTTATGAATCTTTGAGCCGCTTTGTATTCATCGAATCTCTTGAAGATCCCGCCTTTGAATCTTACAAATAGTTTTGTCGGTTGATACTCGGGGTGTTTAGGGCAGAAAAGCCCTCTTTTTCCGTCATCCAAGAAACGGCCACCGCATTCCGGACACTTTTGGTTTGAATATATCCCACCAAGCATACACAGACCCCCTTTCTCAAATGGGGTCAGGATATTTTGTCTTGGTGAGACTGTCAAACCCATTGGTTTACTTTGCGTTCCTCGCGTATTTCGGCCTTTTCCTCAGGACGCTTTCCTTGAATTCCTTTTCCTTGCCCTTTTCTCTTGAAATGACGGCCCACATGCACCTGTCAACCGACTTCCATTGTAGGATGTCCACTTTCCTTTTTTCCATCTCTATGGCCGTGAGGGAGCTTGTGAGGCCCACAATCTGAGCGCGTAACTGTTTGGCATCTTCCTTTATGGCCTTTTCCCTGATTCCCGGTGTAGGCTCTTGAACTCCCATGAATCCATTTTGAACGACCTTCCACCAATCCAGGGTTTTCCTTTGGTTATGGTGCTTTCCTTTCCCGTCCTGGAACTTCAACCATTTTTGGGTGCAGTATCCCCAGACTTCATCGATTTTTTCCATGAACTCTATTGACGTTCCCTTTGTAAGCTCTTTGATGACCTCTCGCCGGACCTGAAATTCAACCCGGATCACCTTTTGACCCTCGGGAACCTCTTTTATTTTCCAGACGTCATACATCCATTCTTTCTTGGACTTCTCCGAGATCTCCAACGGCTTGTTGTAGAGCCGAGCCTTGATTTTCTCGGTCCCTACGTTCAGGCTTTCAATTCCTTTGTGGGTCAACCAGGGATTGAATTTTTTTGCTTTGGTCACGAGGGAATCAATTAGGGGCATCATGCTCCATGTTTCATCATCCAGGAGGATGTCAACGCACAGATCCGCCCGACTGACCTTCACTTCTCTGATGAACCCGCCGGCCTCCTCGAGGATGTCAATGACTCGATCGTGAACGATGGTTGGTCCTTCCCTCCATAGGGTTTCCGATCCAATTTCAATCATGACGCTGGGTCTTGTTCCCGGCTCAATCCAGTTTCCCACCTTCATATTGAATTCCTTGCCTGTCAAAAGCCATTCATAACCTTTTGTTCCGAAAGGCTTCACACTGAATACCCAACTCTCTTTTTCTTCCCTGTACCGGATCACCCCAGGATTGTCTTTGTCCGATACCCTTGCAGCTTCCTTCATGGCATCCAGGGATTTAAAGAACTCGGTATTCTTCCAATGAACGTTGATTGCTAAAACCCACGTGTCGATTCCAGACGCTAAGACTTTCATTTTTTCTCCTTTGAAAAAGTCTGATTTTTACCTTCTGAGGGGGGCTGTTAGTCACCCGCCCCCCAAGGTCTGTTAATTCAATCAATTTCCTCGATACCAATTATTTATTAATTCCATTGCAGAACCTTCCCGCAACTTCTCTCCCTTTAGCTCGAAATATTTTGTCATCGTCTTTTCAAACATCCTGTAATGTTTTGGCCATCTCTTCTTGTGGGCATTGATACGTTTCATATTTGGGCTGGACAGAAACGGGCAGATGACGCAACCGATCCGTGAAATGTCTGGTTCATCATAAAGTGAGCAGTACGGTAATTTGTGACGCTCGATATATTCCCACACCTCCCAAGACAACCAGTTGAAAATTGGCTTATACATCCATTGTTTAAGCTTCTTATGGTAATCCGGATTTGGTCTAATCGACCGCTTCCAGCTCTCTTCCGCCCTAATACCAAAAAGCCTATGTTTAAGCGGAACATCTTTTGTTGGTTCCTTTTTGAGTGAATCACAGCACCAACGCCGCCACTTTGTTGGAAATTGCTTTTTCAGTATTAATGCCCAAAAATTTTCCTTTGGTCTTTTCCACACAACATCTGGGAAATAATCCCGTATGAACTTAACCAGTTCAGGGGCATCGATTCCAGTGGCCGAATAATACGCCTGGAATTTCGCCCCAGATTTCAACACCAAGTCGTACAGAACAACTGAATCCTTCCCGCCAGAAAAGCCCAAAAAATAACCTTCCGGTGGCTCATTCTTTTGTATGAACTCAATGGCTTCCTGCTCCTTGGTCCTTCCATATATGTTCAACTGCTGCATTTTTCGCCTTCCTCTTTTTTCCGCTTGTCGCTTTGAGGAGAAAGAATCCCACAGGGACCCAAAACCTCTCGGTCCGGTTTTTTCCGGGGGACCTCCCCGGAGGTTTTGGACGCTCGCGCTCTCCCTGTGGAATTTTTCTCCAGCAACCCCATGATGTCCCTGACAACGCTTCTGATATGCACTACACGGCCCATTTTAGCCCCCAGATGGCCATCAAATGAGCCGGATAGAACCAATAGTAGACCCATCTGTTTACGTTGATTCTCAGGCCCGAAAACAGCAAAATTATGACTGGAGTAAGCGCCATCCATCCGCTGAATCCCAGGACGTAAAGACTTCCGAAATAAGCAAAACTCCCTATGGCCATGTCCCATCGATCCCTTTTCACCAGCGCATGAGCTACGACGACCCAAAGGCAATAACCGAACGACACCCCGAGGGCATAGAAAGCACCCATCGATAAGCCAATAGACGCCCACCAATTCTTTTCCTCAATTAGTGAGCAGATCAGGCCACCCAGGAGTAAAGCGCCCACGGGATTGATACCCTTCGGAAATAGCAGCAGGTAAGGGACTTGTGAGACTATGGCGAGTAAGCCCAAGCGCCCGAAGTATGCCGCCCTATCCCGCGTGAAGTGGATCCCGACAGCGCATTGCCACCCGTAGAGGCCCCAGGACCATTGAAGCATCCAGTCAATCCATGCCGCATCCAATAGCAATTTGAAGGTGTGACCAACCACCATACTCAGCAGTGCAAGGGCTTTGATCATGTCGCCGCCTCTTTGGATGCCTGTCCCTTGATTCATTATGGGTGAAGATAGAAAGCGCAGGATTGATTTTAGCTGCCCTTTGGTGTGGTTCATCGTTTCAAGCTCTCCTTTGGATGTATGCGCGATCCCGAGCGGGCAAAAAATCCAGAGAGATTTTTTAGCCCTCTTGAATAATGGGTTCATGGGTCGGTTTTTTGGGGGTTGTCTCTTCAGGCTGGACTTTTTTCTTTTTGATTCTGTCCTTTGGTATCATGGCCCAGATTTTCAGATTGTTGCCAATTCGGTGGGAGAAGACATCATAGGTGGCCCAATGAAGCGGAATCAGTGTTTCAGTGTAATAGTCTACGATTTCAATGCGGTTCCCGATTTTGCAATAGTTTATCTCAACAGGAACAAACCCGCCGTTATCGCCCACGCTATGACTATTGCGGACAGGAGACTTTTGACCAGGACTCTCTTTTTTCTCGATCCCTTGATGGGTTCGAGGTTCAGTAATCTTTTTTTCATCGAGCGCACCTCCGAAGAAAGTTTTTTTGAAGGCCCATATCCCGATTAAGGCAATTATCAGGGTTACGACCATATATTTGATAAGGGGATTTTTGATCTTCTCGACTTCCTTTTGATCCATGGAACGGTAGAGATTGAAGATTCCCTTATTTTTCTTGAGCACCTTGTGATCAATGATTTCCCCGTTTGCCATGACTTTATATTTCAACTCACCGAACACGGACAGGCCCCTTCTAACGGCCCTTATTTCGAACTCTGCAAGCTCTTCAATCTCTCTGGGTAGGAGTCTTATGGATTGGGTCATGAGATAGACGTCATGGCCCATGTGCCGGTGGTACTGGAAGTAATAGAAGACTTTTTCATCATAGAATTTTCGTGGGAAGTATTTCTGGCACTCATCCAGGAAGTACACAACTTTAGGATACTTTTTCTTGATTTTTTCCTGGTATTCGACGTTGAAGAATCCCTTGATTGTCAGGTTGTTATCACTCAGGATTTTATCAAGATTGAGATGCTTTAGTTTCAGCGCATCTATGTTGGTAATGACGGTTACGCCCTTTTTGGCAGTCCAATGGTCTTGCTTTTTGTCATACTCAAAGTAATTGTCACGAAGATGCTTTACCGCATAAAATGATTTTCCAGATCCAGGGACCCCGGTTATGATCCTGATGGCCATGGTTTACCTCTTGATCATTGAGAGCACGAAGCGAAGCGCAACGGCTGAAAGGAAGATTGACATGGCCTGACTCAAATAGATGTTGTCAGCGATCCACGCCGCGATCCCCGTCAAGTGAACCACCGATCCTTCAAAACTTGCAGATCCCGCCTGGTTCATTGCATAGGTCAAGGTTTCTTGAAGGATTTTTGCAAATACGTTGTAGAGGATTACCGGAAGGACCAGGGTGAAGAGGGTATAGAGAAGGGCTCTTGTGGCTATGAATTTGATGGATTCCGTAGCCAAAAGCTTTCCAGCTACCCCGGCTAATGCAGCTATGACCCCGATGATTGGTATTGGCATTTGTTATCCTTTCACAACGATCACGACTGATATTAATCCGGTCACGGCCAAGAAGATGGCTCCCCACTGGTTCAACTCGTCTTGCCAATCACACATGCTCAATTCAACCTGTTCCCCCTGGTATTCGAAGGACATGGAACACATTGAGCTATCCGTGGTTAATCCGCTTCCATTTATCGCTGTGGATATGGGGTTACTGCTCAGGAAACTATCCCATATGCTTCCTATGCTATCTTCTTCGGGAACGTCCTCTTGTGTGAACTCCCCGTTAAACTCAGGATCAGTTATTCCGTCTAATTGATTTTGTGCGTAGGTCTCAGCCTCTGTTCCGTCCGCTTGATTGTTGGCATCGATGGCCCCGGCTATGTCCACGGCTGAAGGTCCTTCATAGATCCCGGTTACACTCTCAGTCCCTATTTTTCCTTCGATCCGGTTCAGTGACCCCTCGATGTTCATAAGTCCTTGATCCATGCCCTTTAGGTACTGGGCCATTCTTTCTTGGTTTCCTGCTTGAATCCCGGTGTTATCAACGATTTTTTTTAAGGCTTCATTGTCTGATTCGGTTCCTATTGATGTGACGCCCGATTGTGTGCCGGTCGATCCGGACACGACCCTTTCACCGTTTTCGGCAAGTACCATTCGGCTTACTCCGCTTGTGGCAAGTCCCAGGTCCCATCCATCACCCAATGAACCCAACTGTGTTCCGCTGTATTCATAGACCCCGCCCATGTTGATGTAACTTCTTGTTTGGCAATCGTTCAGACCATCAAAGCAGTCTTGGGCATATTCGTTGTCCCCGTAGCAGAACCAATCCCCTTTATTTGTTTCCATGCACCAATACTGAAGGTCTCCGAATTCGTCTCTGACTTCATAGGAGATTCTCCACATGAAAGGATCACCGTTACCAGGGTATGGGTCTACTTCATCAGGGATTCCGTCTTCGTCCGTGTCCTCTGTTTCCGGCTCTGGAAACGTTCCACCTTCACAGTCATGAATACCGCCCCCACCCTCTAGATATGCAACCACAGTTACATGACTCGAATCAGAGTCGCACCCATGGCACATTGCAAATTTCCATTCAACTGATCCGTCCAAAT